>ERZ773228.1445-NODE-1445-length-24791-cov-9.027167_pt1 | contig 24791 bp, 19 predicted proteins | sample MGYA00580524_ERZ773228 | MGnify/ENA primary metagenome ERZ773228 (study PRJEB29015, sample SAMEA2737768) | human gut metagenome | biome: human gut; feature: human-associated habitat; material: faeces | place: China | collected 2012 ... | reverse complement strand
TCAACGCCGCCAACGATAAGCTGTACGAATCCGCATGGAAGAGCCAGTTCCTCTCCGGCCTGATGATGCCCATTATGAACTTTGTGGGCAATCTGGGCTACGTGGCAGTGGCCATCGTGGGCAGCATTTTTGCGGCAAACGGCACCATTACCATCGGTGACATTCAGGCCTTCATCCAGTACGTCAAGAACTTCACCCAGCCCATCCAGCAGCTTTCTCAGGTGTCCAACATGCTGCAGAGCATGGCCGCTGCCGCTGAGCGGGTGTTCGAGTTTCTGAACGAGCCGGAAGAGGATCAGCAGGCAGACCCGGCCCGCCGGGCCGACCCCGGCTGCATCAACGGTCAGGTGACATTCAGTCATGTCCGCTTCGGCTACACCCCGGACAAGACCGTCATCCGCGATTTCAGCTGTGAGGTCAAGCCCGGCCAGAAGGTGGCTATCGTCGGCCCTACCGGCGCGGGCAAAACTACCATGGTCAAGCTGCTCATGCGCTTCTATGATGTGGATTCCGGTTCCATCACCCTGAATGGTCACGATGTGCGGGACTTTGACCGCAGCGCCCTGCGCGAGGGCTTCGGCATGGTGTTGCAGGACACATGGCTGTTCAAGGGCACCATCATGGAGAACATCCGCTATGGCCGTCTGGATGCTACCGACGAAGAAGTGATTGCCGCCGCCAAGGCTGCCAACGCCGACCACTTCATCCGCACCCTGCCCGGCGGCTACCAGATGGAGCTGAACGAAGACGCTTCCAACGTGAGTCAGGGCCAGAAGCAGCTGCTCACCATCGCCCGCACCATTCTGGCAGATAACCGCATCCTGATTTTGGACGAGGCCACCAGCAGCGTGGATACCCGTACCGAGCAGCGCATCCAGACCGCCATGGACCGCCTGATGGAGGGCCGCACCAGCTTTGTGATCGCACACCGTCTTTCCACCATCCGGGACGCCGACCTCATCCTTGTGATGCGAGATGGCGATATTGTGGAGCAGGGCACCCACGACCAGCTGATCGAAGCAGGCGGCTTCTACGCCGACCTGTACAACAGCCAGTTCGAGGACGTGGTGGAGTAAAGCAGCCGCCATCGCAGTATAAGCACAAAAATAGCACCTGCCGCCTTCCTTTCCGAGGGCAGCAGGTGCTATTTGTTTACCCTCTCAGTCATCGCTACGCGATGCCAGCTCCCCCGAGAGGGGGAGCTTTTCAGCAGTTACCGGTCAGCTGCAATAGAGCTCTCCCTTCGGGAGAGCTAGCGCGAATGCGCCTGAGAGGGTTTTCTTTTTTCTTTATTCCTCCACCGGTTCCAGCTTCAGGCCGAACAGCTTTTCCGAGAGGGACGGCAGCAGCTGCTGCAACGCGCGGACATAGGCCATTACCACCGGGTCCTCGCGCTTTTGTCCCAGCACGATGCCGAACCGGTGTCCCCTGCCCCAGTCCAGTACCCGCACAAAACTGAGGTCCGGCCTGCGGTAATAGACCGCAGGAACCATCTTGAGCGCAGGATCCCCATAGGATGCGCTGCGGATGCCGCCCACCGGCGTAAAGTTCACTCCGCGCTCCAGCCCCTCCTGCAGCAGGCTGGTCTCGTAGACGGTCTGGTACATCTCTTTGACGGGCAGCCAGCGGTATTGCAGCGCCTGCTCCAGACTCAGCCTGCCCACCGGCATATCGGCGGGCGGGTGGATGGGAATGCACAGCTCCGGCACATAAAGCAGCGGGATGAAAGTGAACCCCTGCGCGTAAAATTCCGCACTTTCCAACTGGAAAGAAAGGTCCGCGTCCCCTTTTTTCAGACTGCGCCAGACCTCGCTGCGACTGGCGCACTGCATCATAATAGACGTGTATTGCAGACACAGCTCGTTCGTCAGAGAAAACAGGTCGTACCCGAACATCCGCATCGCCTCATGGCTCCATGCAATGACCAGATGCCGTTCCGGCGGATTTTCCTGCTGTTGCACTGCGCGGGCATGGCGCACTGCCTCCTGATACAAGGCCGTCAGCTGCTTTGCCTTGGGGTAAAAGTCCCGGCCTGCCGGGGTCAGGATCACCCGGCGCGGTACATGCTGGAACAGTTCAAACTGCAGTTGCCCTTCCAGCGTGCGGATCTGCTGCGAAAGCGCCGACTGCGAAAGATACAGTGCCTCTGCTGCTGCCGAAAAACTGTCCATCTCTACGATCTTCACAAATCCATCCAGTGCACTCTGGTTCATTTGCGCGTCCTCGCTTTCTTACATTAGGATTTTCTAAATTATAATATAACATAATTGAATTGTAAAGTGCGTCACTCTACGCTACAATTGTTAAAGATTCAGCAAAGTGGTTTTCACCCTGCTGCACGATAAGAAGAGAAAAGAGAAAGAGAGCATCCCTATGAATAAGATCTCCCGCAAAGGCTTTCTGAAGATCGCCGCTGCCGCCGCCATGAGCGGTGTGACCGCCGGCGCTCTGTCCGCCTGCAATGCCGCCTCCGGCTCCACCGCTGCCTCCGGCAGCACCGCCGGTCTGTATACCCCCGGCACCTACGAGGGCACTGCCGAGGGCATCTCCTCCACCGTCAAGGTCACCATGACCTTCTCCGACAGCGCTGTCACCGACGTGGTGGTGGACACCTCCGGCGAGACCGCTTCTTTCGGCGCTGCCGCTGCCGATGAGCTGCGTGAGCAGCTGATGGCTGCCGGTTCTGCCGAGATCGACGGCGTTTCCGGCTCTACCATCACCTCCGATGCCGTGATGAAGGCTGCCAAGAGCTGCTACGCACAGGCAAAGGGTGAGGCCGTGGTGTCCAGCGTGCAGCTGCCCACAGGCGACGCAAACGACTGGCTGGGCAAAGAGCCTGATATCGACGAGGCTGCCATCACCGAGACCGTGGACACCGACATTCTCATTGTGGGTGCAGGCAACGGCGGTATGTTCGCTGCCGCCTATGCTGCTGCCAACGGCCTGAACTTCCGTGTTATCGAGCAGAACGCCAACGTGCAGGACACCCGTCACTGGTACGGCGCTGTTGATTCTGCTGCCGCTAAGGAGGCTGGCGAACCCGCCACCGATAAGGCAAAACTGCTGAGCGAGATCTCCCGCTACGCCTCCGGCAAGTGCGATCAGCGCGTTGTCAAGACCTGGATCAACGAGTCTGCCGCCATGCACGACTTCATGCGCAGCATTCTGGAAGATAAGTACGGCTGGGTATGCGATTTCACCTCCGGCAGCGAGGCTGCATGGCCTGCAGAGAATGCCGAGCACAACACCGACTACCTCTACCCTGTGCAGGAGCACAACTACATGGCCAGCGAGAGCGCATCCGGCCTGCCCCGTAATGAGCTGCTGCTGCAGTACATTCAGGAGCTGGGCTACGATGTGGACTTCAAGACCAGTCTGGCCAAGCTGGAAAAGAACAGCGAGGGCCGCATTACCGGCATCATCGCCCAGAGCACCGAAGATGACCACTTTATCCGCTACAACGCCAACAAGGGCGTGCTGCTGGCCTGCGGCGGTTTCCCCGGCAACCCCTACATGATGGAGCAGCTGGACCCGCTGGGCACCAGCGTGACCACCGCCTGCTCCTACTCCCCCGCCGACAAGGGCTACGGCATCCGCGCTGCTGTGTGGGCCGGTGCCAATCTGGACAAGGAAGCCGCTCCCATGCTGTTTGACCGCGGCGTTGTTGCCCCCGGCGTGGATGGCGGCTATGTGGACAGCGACACCGCCTTTGGCGGCAAGGCCTTCCCCGGCAAGATCCGCCAGTACAACCCCGGTACCCAGCCCTTCCTGAAGGTGAACCGCAACGGCGAGCGCTTTGCCAACGAGAGCTGCCCCTACAACGATATCGTCTACGCTGCTGCCCACCAGCCGGGCCGCGTCTACGCACAGATCTGCGATGCCAACATTCTGGAGGACGCAAAGCGTTTCCACACCATCGGCTGCTCTGCCCAGACCCGTAACGGCGGTGAGAAGTACATTCAGGGCAAAATGGACGAGGCGATCGAGGCCGGTGCATTGTTCAAGTGCGATACGCTGGACGAGCTGGCTGACAAGATGGGCTTTACCGGTGCTGCCAAGGACACCTTCCTTGCTACCGTGGAGCGTTACAATGAGCTGTACGACAAGCAGAACGATGAGGATTTCGGCAAGCCCGCTTACCGCCTGAGTGCCATCCGCACTGCGCCCTTCTATGGCTGCTGGCTGGGTGCCTCTCTGCTGACCACCGAGCAGGGCATTGCCATCAACGAAAAGGGTCAGGCGCTGGACAACAACAACCAGCCCATGGAGGGCCTGTATATCACCGGTGATATGTCCGGCAGCTTCTTTGCCAACAACTACCCCTGCCTGATGGCTGGTGTGGCCATGGGCCGCACCCTGACCTTCGCCATGAAGGCCGTCAAGCAGATGGCGGGTCTGGATAACGCCTGATCCAGCGCGGTTTTCCGGCACAACTTAAGCGTTTTTCCATTTCTTCTTTCTTCATGAAGAGAGGCGGTCCCTGTTTGGGGCCGCCTCTCTTTGCCATTTTTTCGCCACGTGCCCCCTACACAAATCCCCACGATTGTGCTATGATAAAGCTGAACAGCCGGTTTGTGCCAGACAACCGGCAAAATCGAGGTGTTTGTACAAATGTCTGATCTCCTTGAAACTCTGCAGCAGGAAGGGGTAGACCCCGCTCTGCTGGAAGCAGTCCAACAGTACCGCGCTGCCCATGCCCTGCCGGACGCACTGCGCCCGCGCATCCCTTCCCCTGCCTTTACCTACTACGGCAAACAGGTGTGGGAGCAGGCGCTGGCGGCGCTGCTCTGCGGCGAAAACCTGCTGCTGGCAGGCGGAAAAGCCACCGGCAAAAACGTGCTGGCCGAGAACCTTGCCGCCGCCTTTGGCCGTCCTGCGTGGGACATCTCCTTCCATGTGAACATGGATGCAGCATCCCTCATCGGCATGGACACTTTTGCGGACGGTCAGGTGGTGTTCCGGCCCGGCCCGGTATACCGCTGCGCCCAGTGCGGCGGCTTTGGTGTGCTGGATGAGATCAACATGGCCAAAAACGAAGCGCTGGCCGTGCTGCACGCGGTGCTGGATTTCCGCCGCGCCATCGATGTGCCCGGCTACGACCGCATCCCGCTGGCGGAGGAGACCCGCTTTATTGCCACCATGAACTACGGTTATGCCGGCACCCGTGAGCTGAACGAGGCCCTCACCTCCCGTTTCGTGGTCATCCAGATGCCCACCATTACGCAGGACGATCTGGAAAAGCTGCTGCGGACGCAGTTCCCCGATCTTGCTTCCAAGTATGTGCGCCAGTTTGCACTGCTGTTCCTTGACCTGCAGAAAAAGTGCGACAGTGCGGAAATTTCCACCAAGGCGCTGGATCTGCGCGGTATGCTGGATGCCCTGCGGCTGATCCGGCGCGGCATCCCGGCAGGCGCGGCACTGGATATGGGCATCACCAACAAGGCCTTTGACTCCTACGAGCAGGGCCTGATCCGTGATGTGATCGCAGCGCGCATTCCGGCCAAGCTGGATGCCGCCAAGCTCTTTGGCTGATGGACGCCCAGAGTTACACCGCGCAGGAGCGGCGTGCGGCCAATCAGGTCTGGGCTGCTGCAGGAGCCTATGGCTTTGAGCCGCTGTTTCTGGCCCGCTATACCGACGGCACCACCGATTTTTACATGAACACGGTCGTGGGCCTCATCCACAAATATTACGGTGACGCGCTGATTCGCAGCGTCTTTGACGCATGGGACGGTGATCTGCGGCAGACCATGCTGGACGACATGACATGGCTGTATCTGGAAAATGCAGCCTATCGGCTGGAGCTGCCCCGCCGCCCGGTGCTGGAAGCGCTGCGCCATGCCCATGCAGATTACTTTTTTGCGATTCAATACAAGCTCTCCCGTCAGGAGTGGATGGCAAAAAATCAGCTGGTGTACACCATGCAGGCTGCACGCTGGCGGCGTGTGCTGGGCCGTGCCGACCCGGTGATGACCCCTTACGAGTCCGGCCTTGCCGCCGCGCTGGCCCCGGAGCATGTGCCGGAGCCGGAACAGCTGAAAGCCGAAATTTTATCGATCTACGCAAAATTCAACCTGTTCGACGGCACTGTGCACCAGAGAGCAGCTTTGCATCTGCATCTGGACGGCCTGCTGGCAAAGCTTGCCACCAAAGCCATGCCCACCCAGATGATCAAGACCGACCGCGTGACCGTGGAGCACTCAAGCTCCGTGGATGCTGTGGGCGGCGGGCTGGCGGTGGACAAGCGCCGGGCCCACATCACCCTGAAGCAGAATGCCGCGCAGGACAAGGCCTACATCGAAAGCTGCTTCGGCCGCTCTCTCTACCCGCCGGAACGGCTGCGCAAGGCTGAGCAGGAGCTTTGCGTGGGCGACCATCTGGGGTGCCATTTGTGGTTCAGTGCCGGTGTGCCCAGCCCGGAGCAGGCTCCCACACCGGAAGCAAAGCATCTGGCTGAGCAGGCTGAGCTGCAGGCCGACCGCAACCGCGCTTATTACGCCAAAAATCGGGAACTGCACCGCAGTGTGGTGCTGCGGCTTACCGAGCAGATCCGCAACTGCATCCTTGTGCACCAGCAGCCCAACGCCCGTGTTGCCCGCAGCGGCAACCTGAACGCTGGGCGCATCTGGCGCGCACCACTTTTGAACGATGACCGGGTGTTTTTGTGTGCCGAGGAAGAGAACCAGCCCTCTTTTACGGTAGACCTTTTATTGGACGCATCCGCTTCCCGCCTGCACTGTCAGGAAGTGATCGCGGCTCAAGGATCCATTTTGGCCCAGAGCCTTGCGGCCTGCGGGATCCCGGTGCGGGTGTCCAGCTTCAGCAGCCTGCGGGGCTACACCGTACTGCGGGTGCTCAAAGGCTTTGCAGACAAAAACCTGCAAAACATCAACCGATATTTTGCTTCCGGCTGGAACCGTGACGGCCTTGCTCTGCGGGCCGCAGGCGACCTTTTGCAGTATGCGCCCGGTCCTGCGCCGCGGCATCTGCTCATCGTGCTGACGGACGCTTCGCCCAACGACAGCCGCCGCATCCCGCCCAGTGCAGAAAACCCGCTGGGCTGCGGTTACGAGGACGCTGCCGGTGTGGCTGACACTGCCGCGCAGGTGCGTGCGCTGCAGCGCATGGGCATCCGGGTGTCGGCTGTGTTCATGGGTGAGGACAGCTCTGCCGGTGCCGCTGCACAGATCTACGGCAAAAACATGGCCCGTATCCGCGGCATGGACCAACTGGCCCGCGCGGCCGGGCGGCTGATCCAGAACGAGATCCGTGAACTGGGCGATTGAACCATATTTTACCAGAACAGCCCACAGATGGGAGGCTTTGGCCTTGCCGTCTGTGGGCTGTTTTTGATACAGAACACAACTGATTCACTCTTGCAACAACCATGTTTCGGGTCACTGTTGCAGGATGCGCGGAAATATTTTGTTTTTCTGCAAACTTATAGTTGTTTTTTGTTGTGAAGTATGCTATACTATGTTCAGTCAATAAAACATTCCTGCGTAAGCCGCCTGCTGTGCACCGGGTCGTTTGGCGCAGTGCCCATCCGTTATACAACGAACTGCTGTGTTATAGTTTCAGGAGGGAACCGATCATGGATGCCAACCGTTATTTTGATGCCATGCACAACGCTATGTCAGCTCAGCACCCCGGTGCGCAGCTGCTGTTAACGGTAAAGCTGCAGGACACCTGCGGCAACGATGCCTGCCTGGAGCTGAAGCAGCTGCCCGGTGAGAGCACCTCCATTCTGTGCTACTCCACCATGGGTCGCCGCTGCCTGAACTTCCAGCTGTTCCGCAAGGGCTGGCAGCTGTGCCACAACGCCGATGGCCAGCTGGTGGGCCGCTTCCCTTCCAGCGCCGACGGCCTGATCGACGAGACCGATTTCCGCGCCTACTGCCGTGAGGACAGGCTGGATCTGGCCCGCACCCAGCGCATCACCGCCGAGCTTCGCCAGTGCGCCGGTATCAATTATCAGGGCAGCATCCCGCAGAACGCCCGCACCGGTGCCGTTATTACCGTGGAGAGTTTTGTAGGGGCCGGTGCCCGCTGGACCTACTGGAGTCAGGATGTTCTGCCCAGCCTGCCGCTGGGTGCCATCCTCTACTGGCTGGCGGATCATCTGGCCGGTGCCGAGCGCCGCACCCTGCAGGCCGACCCGCAGGCAGCCCGCCTTGCCGCCCAGTGGCTGGCCGGTGATACAGCCGTATTCTTCCATCCGTCGGTGCCGATGACCGCCATGAATACGGTCTCTTCCGGCTCTGCACCCGCACGCCGCCGCACCACTGTGCCCGCTGCCCGCAACAAGAGCTGGCAAAGCATCATGGCCGTGATGGCAGGCATGTGAACGAAAAAGCAAGGAAAGACCGATCGTCTCTCCTTGCTTTTTCAGTATTATTCGAGGTACGGGTCCAGCAGGGCATCCACCGTTTTGTTCCGCTTGGGGTTCGGCTTTTTGATCACATGGCCGCGGCAGACCACCAGTTCCAGATGCTGCAGCGCACGCAGGTCTTCCAGCGGGTTGTGCTTTGTCACAATAAAATCTGCGCTCTTGCCCGGCTCAATGGAACCGGTCACGTCTCCTACTCCGGCCAGCTGAGCATTGCGCAGGGTGGCCGTGTACAGGGCGAACTGGTTGCTTACACCGCAGTATTTGTGGAAGTAGCACAGCTCCCGCCAGAAATCGTACTGGGTGATGTACGGGCAGCCTACATCGTTGCCCAAGGCCACCGGGATGCCGTTAGCAAGGGCGGTCTTTGCGCTTTCCACCACACCGTCAAACACGATCTTGCCGTTATACTGGTCCTTTTCCGAAGCGCCGGAAACCGCCGTATCAAACAGTGCATAGGGCAGCGCCGGGGAGATGGTGGTGCACACAAAGGCTCCCCGCTCCTTGTAAAGCCGGATGGTCTCATCGTCCATCTTTGCGCCGTGCTCAATGGAATCCACGCCGTTTTCCAGCGCCACCTTTACGCCCTCTGGCGACTCGGTGTGTGCCGCCACGGTATAGCCCAGCTTGTGGGCCTCGTCGCAGACGGCTTTGACCATTTCCGGCTTCATCTTCAGCTCGCCGGGGGTTCCCTTTTCGGTGGCATCCAGCACGCCGCCGGTGATCATCAGCTTGACAAGATCCACCTTCTGTCCGCTGGCCTTTTTGAGCTGAGCAAGTGCTTCGGCATTGTTATGGGCCGCAACTGCCACCGAGCCTGCCATATGTCCGCCCGGCACCGAAATGCCTTCGTTGGCAGCAAGGATGCGCGGTGCCAGCAGCTTGCCAGCTGCAGCATCATCACGGCAGCGGGTGTCAAAATCTGCAATGCCGCCCACGGTGCGGATGGTAGTCACGCCACCCAGCAGTTCCAGCTTCGCGTAGCTGCATACCAGCCTGTAGGCCACCGCACGGGTCAGGCCATTGCTCAGAATTTTGCGCACCAGCGCAGCATTATCCCGCGGCTTTGCGCTGGGCTTGCCGTTGCCTGCCAGATGCACATGCAGGTTGATCAGGCCCGGGCACAGATAGCCTCCGTGCAGATCGATCACCTCATAACCGTCCAGATCCACGCCCTCATCGACAATGGCAGTGATCTTATCATCCTCGGTCAGCAGGATCTTGTGCGCTACCGGCTGCATCTGCTCGGTGCCATCCAGCAGGATCCCGTTCGTATAGGCACGTTTCATTGGGAACATCCTCTCTTTTTCAGGGTTTTTCGGACAGGAGTTGTTTTGTTCCAGTATAGCACGTTCCGGCAGATGGTGCAATGCAAAAACGGGCAGGAAAGGTTCAGCCCTCTCCTGCCCGCTCGGTGTTTTTATTTACTGTGCGGCTGTGCTGGAAGCTACTTCGGAAGCAGCAGCCTCAGAAGATGCGGCTTCCGAAGAAGCAGCTTCGCTGGATGCGGCATCTGCGCCGCCGGTCACGCCGCCCTCAACGACCAGCTCATCCTCATAGTCAAGGCCGTAGGTATCCACCAGAGTCTCCTCATAGTCCTTGTGGAAGAAGTTTTCTTCGCCCAGAGCCTTGATCTCCTCGTTCAGCCAATCCAGAACGGTGGTGTTGCCCTGGCTCACAGCGGGAGCAATGGTGTCCTGACTGCCCAGAGAGGGAATGCCGACCGTGTAGCCGGTGTTCTGCTTTGCAAATGCAATGACCTCGGTGTTATCGTTGGCCCATGCCACGCCGTTGCCGTTCTCCAGTGCATTCTTGGCCGTTGCATAGGAATCGTACTTCTGCAGCGGAATGTCGGGGTACTCCTTGGTCAGGTAGGTCTCGGCGGTGGTGCCGGAAATGACGATCATCTGGTCGTCAGCGTTCCAGTTGTCCAGAGTGGTGATAACGTTGCTGTCCGGAGAAATGACACCCAGAGCCACGTTCATGTAAGGCAGAGCAAAGTCCACTTCCTCTGCGCGCTCCGGGGTCACGGTGAAGTTTGCCAGGATCACATCCGCCTTGCCGGTCTGCAGGTACTCGATGCGGTTGGCAGCCTCGGTGGAAACGAAGTTGATCTCTACGCCCAGATCCTCGCCCAGACGGCGTGCAAAGTAGACATCATAGCCCTGATACTCGCCGTTCTCATCCACGTAGCCGAACGGGTTCTTGTCGGAGAAGACACCGATGTTGATGGTGCCGGACTCCTTGATCTGATCCAGCGTGCGGTAGACCACGCTGCTGCCGGATGCTGCGCTGCCAGATGCTGCAGTGGAAGCAGAAGAAGAGCCGCCGCATGCGGTCAGAACAGCGGCAGCGGAAACTGCGCCCAGACCCAGCAAGAAGGAACGACGAGAGATCTTAGACTGTTTCATAATGATTACTCCTTTACAAAATCTTTCCCATTTGGCTGCGGAACACCCGCAGCCTTTATCTTGATCTGTGACTCATTTCACAGCATCAAACGTGAAGGTGCGCAGGAAGCGTTGCGCGCGCTCGGTCTTGGGCCGGTCAAAGAACTCGGCCGGTGCAGCTTCTTCCACGATCTTGCCGCCATCCAGAAAGATGACGTGGTTGGCAATGGCGCGGGCAAACTGCATTTCGTGGGTGACGATGATCATGGTCTTGCCCTGCTTGGCAAGGTCCAGCATAACGTCCAGCACCTCGCGCACCATTTCCGGATCAAGGGCAGCGGTCACTTCGTCAAACAGAAGGATCTCCGGGTGCATACACAGTGCGCGCACGATGGCAACGCGCTGCTTCTGTCCGCCGGAAAGCTCACGCGGGTAGCTGTTTTTCTTGGCAAGCAGGCCCACACGGTCCAGCAGAGCTTCGGCCTCCTGCTGCACTTCCGCTTTGGGGCGCTTCTGCACCTTGGTGGGTGCCAGAAGCACATTGTCCAGCACCGTCATGTGCGGGAACAGCTCGTAGCTCTGGAACACCATGCCGATGCGCTGGCGCAGCTGGGTCAGATTTTTACCGCCGTAGGCAACGGTCTCATTGCCCAGCCGCACCCGGCCGCTCTGGGTGGGCTCCAGACCATTCAGACAGCGCAGCAGGGTACTTTTGCCGCAGCCCGAAGGGCCGACCACCACGATGACCTCGCCGGGCTTGACAGCAAAGCTGATATCATCCAGCACGGGGGTCTCGCCATAGGCCTTGATCAGATGTTCAACAGTCAAAATAGGTTCTGCCATGTACGGTCACTTCCATTTCTTTTCGAGATAGGATGCCAGCAGACTGATGGGCCAGCATACGAAGAAATATAACACGAAAACCGTGAGATAAATGCCAAACGCTGCGTTGGGGCTGGCGGTGCGGTTGGCCTCGATGATCTGCTGTGCTACCTTGATCACTTCCACCACACCGATCATCAGCACAAGGCTGGTGGTCTTGATCATGCGGGTAATCAGGTTGATGGACAGCGGGATCAGGCGGCGCACCGTCTGCGGAATGATGATGTACCAGTAGGTCTGCGCACGGCTCATGCCAAGGGCCTCGGCGCTCTCATACTGGTGCTTCGGAATGGCGATCAGCGCACCGCGCACAAGGTCGCTCATTTCTGCGGTGCCCCACAGCACAAACACGATGATGGATGCCGTCTCGCCGGAAAGGTTCCACCCAAAGGCACGGGTGGTGCCGAAGTAAACGAGGAACAGCAGCACCATCTGCGGCATGATGCGGACGAACTCCAGATAAAGCCGCAGAACCGCCTTGATAACGGGGTTGCGGGAGGTCATGAGCACGCCCAGCAGGATGCCCAGCGGCAGGCTGATGATCACCGAGACGGCGCTGATCTTGAGTGCAACGCCAAGGCCGCCCAGCAGGCGGGCCATGTTTTTGCCCTTGAACAGGACATCAAGACCCAAATCCAGCATAGCGCAGCCTCCTTTCGATCAGGCTGCCCACAATGGACACCGGCAGCAGAATGATAAGGTAGAACACCACCAGCAGGAACAGACATTCGATGGTCTTGGAGTACATGCCGATCAGGTCCTTTGCCGTGAACATCAGGTCCATCAGGCTAATGGCGCTGAACACGCTGGTCTCCTTGAGCAGGAAGATCACATTTGCCATGAAAGCCGGCATACTGGTGGACATGGCCTGCGGCAGAATGATGTAGCGCATGGTCTGCCAGCGGTTCATGCCAAGGCTGTAGGCACTCTCGGTCTGGATGGGCTCAATGGCTTCCAGACCGCTGCGGAACGCTTCGGCCATGTAGCTGCCGCCCAGAAACGCCAGACCGGCAATGCCGCAGATCTCGGCATTGGTGCGGATGCCCACCTTGGGCAGGCCATAATAAATGAAGAACAGCTGCACCAGCAGCGGTGTGTTGCGGGACAGCTGGATGTAAACACCCACGATCTGCCGCAGAACGGGCACCTTGTCATACTGGATCACTGCGCAGGCAAGGCCAATGATGATGGCAAAAATGATGCCTGCAACGCCCAGCCGCACGGTAAGTACAGCGGCTTTCTGGTAGAGCGGCAAATATTGCTGGATCGCATTCCAGTCCATTGCCGGATTCCTCCCTTGTATCCTGATTTGCGGGTCAAAACAAAACGCCCGGAAGCTCCCTCTTCAAGTAAGCTCCCAGGCGATCAGCGACAGATCCTTCTGCGTGTTCCCACACAGAATATGCAGATATGCTCACACGGCATACCATACTGCAGGGCGGCCGGTCCGGGAAGCGTTTGCGGTACAACAACACATTGCGCAACAACACATCATAGCCGTTTCCTCCCTGAATGATCTCAATTTTCAGATTTGCTCGACCCGATGCACGTAGTTTACACCCCATTACCCATTATGTCAATATGATTATGGGGCTTCTTTCGATTCTTTGCTCATTCAGCCTAAAAACATCTCATTCTATGTGCAAATTTTATTCATTTTTCAACTTGACCGTATGCGTCGTGCGGACAGCAAAAAGCCCTCCCGTCGGGGGAGGGCCGGGCCGGATTCAGTTTTTCCTGACCGCGATCAGCACGCGGATCTTGCTGCCTGCTGCGCGGCCGTCGTTATCAAACCAGCCAATGAGGGTGTAGTCCTCGCCGTTCACCTGCGAAAGGGTGGTGGGATAGTAGGTACCCTTATACCACAGATACACCTGCATATCGTCGGCAGTCTCGTACTTCTTGCCGCCGCTCATCACCGAGGCCGCGCCCACCTTGTCGATCACGGCAGGCATCAGCTGCCGCATGGACTTGACCTTGCCGGAAGTGCTGATGCCCACAGCAATGCCGCCCGCCAGCACCGGGTACTTGGTGCTGGTCTTGTAGGTCGTCTGCTTGCCGTTCACGTAGCACACGTAATCTGCACCGCTTCCCAGATAGTTGAGCACAGTGCTCAGACCGCCGCTGGTGTTAGCTGCGCCCAACTTGAGCAGATAGCTTGCCAGCTTGTCGGTGCTGCCGGTCACGCTTTCCCACACACTGCTGCCGATGCTTCCGTCCACAAGGCCCCACAAAAGGTCGCCGGTGCTGGGCAGCACGATCTCGGCCACATCGCCTGCGATGGAAGCTGCATCGGTGCTGGAAGAGGTGCTTGTGGTGGTACCGGTCGTCGTGCCGGTGGATGTGGTGCTGCTGGAAGAGGTGACATTGTTGATGAGGTTTTTCACGTCGTCCAGCACGCCGTAAGTCCACAGATCACCCGTGACATCGTTCAGGATCAGGCGATCGATCTGACCGTTCTCATTGGTGGTATAGTAGCGCACATCGGCATCCGAAAGTGTTACCCCCGATAGGCGGCTGGGACTTACCGTCCCAGCCACACCCTCCGAAGTCGTATCCAGAATTTCCACGCCGTCCGCAAGGGCTGTTTCGCCCAGAGCGGTACCGTCTGCATTGATCGTACCGGAAGTGCCCTTTTTACCAATGGCATCCACCTGCTCGCCGTCGGCGTTCACGGTGATTTTCACCATCCAGCCGGCCGGGTAGTTCAGGTCCTTGGCCACGCTCACTGTGCGGGTGATGCCGTCGGTGCACTTCACTTCCACCTTCTGCTGCACGTCCGCGCCGTTTTCTTCCACAAGGCTGCGGGTGGCCGTCTGCACTACGCCGTAGAACACTTCGTCTGCGGCATCACCGGTCAGCACGGCAACGGCTTCGTTGTTCATGCCCAGCAGCAGGGTGACTACCTGACCCACGCCGCCGCCGTTCAGGCTGGACAGCTGGGCTGCTGCCGAGGAGCTTGCAATGGTGTAGCTGGTGCCAGCCACGGTAACAGATGTGGGTGCACTGGCGCTGGGCGACACCGCCGTGATGCGGCCTGCCGCCTTGCGGGTGTAGACCCACACGGTCTTTGCACGGGCATTATAATAGTACACATCATAAGCGGACAGCTGGGCGTTGGTGCTCACGCTGTCGTTGCAGTAAACGGCCTCCGGCTCAAAGGGCAGGCTTTCGCCTTCCGATGCCACAAAGGGGCCTTCCAGATTGCTGAGCAGGATGGACGAAACATCCACCTGACCATTCGTCACCGTAAAGCCAAGGGTGGTACCGTACACACTGCCGCTGGCCGTGTTTGCGGTGAGGGCGTTGTACAGCAGGATGGCTCCGTCTTCCATGGTCATGGCCTGACCCTGGGTGCGGCTCAGATTTGCACGCAGTCCGATGGCGTTTGCCTTGTTCAGCTGTGCTGCGGGGAAGCCGCCGGTCAGGGTCGTCACATCATAGCCCAGCAGGGTCAGAGCGGCGGTGCAGGCTTCTTCCAGCGTCACGGTTTGATTCGGGCGGAAGGAGCCATCGGTATAGCCGCTCATCCAGCCCTGCTGCACTGCAATGCGGATATAGGGCGCATAAGCGCTGCTGCCGTTCACATCAGTATATAGAGTGCCGATGCTGCCCTGCGTATTGGCGTTATCGTGGTAGGCGGAAAAGGCCACCAGCAGCTTTGCCAGCTGCCCACGGGTGAGCGGCGTGCTCAGCCCGGCAGCTTCCTCGGTGGAGAAAGCGCCCAGCGTTACCGCCGTCTGCACCGCCGTGTTGGAGCCAGCTGCCGATGCGGGCAGCACCAGCATGGACACGCCGATGCACACCGACAGCAGCAGTGCGAGGAATCGTTTTTTCATAGTTGCCTCCTTAATCGTAACGCAGCGCTTCGATGGGGTTGAGCCGTGCCGCGCGCTTTGCGGGCAGGTAGCCGAACAGCACGCCGATGCCCACCGAGATGCCAAAGGCCACGGCCACCGAGCTGAGAGACGGTGCCACGGTCATTTCCATATCGGACATGACCAGCGGCAGGATCTTGTTTGCCAGTGCCGAGAGCAGATAGCCCAGACCGATGCCCAGTATGCCGCCCAGCGCCGAGGTGGTGGCAGCTTCGGTGACGAACAGGCCCAGAATGACCCGTTCCTTGGCACCCAGCGCCTTGCGAATGCCGATCTCGCGGGTGCGCTCGGTGACGGACACCATCATGATGTTCATGATGCCGATGCCGCCCACCAGCAGCGAGATGGCCGCAATGGCTGTGAGGATAGTGACGACCATGTTCACCATGGAGGTCATCATATCCAGCATTTCGCTCATGCTGGTGACCATGTAGCCCTTATCGGAGCTGAGCAGCTCCTGCAGGCCGTTTTCCAGTGCGGTCTTCGCTTCGGAAATTTTGTCCTCACTGGTCACAGTGACGGCGTAGGAGCTGGCGGTGCTGGTTTGTGAAACACGCAGCGCCGTGGTGTAGGGCAGCAGAACGATATCATCGCTGCTGCCCTCCTGATCCGAGGTGTCTGTCACCTTGGCTTCCAGTACGCCCACAATGGTATACTTCTCCGCTCCGATTTTGATGGTCTGGCCCACGGCATTGCCGCCATAGGCCACACGGCTGATGTAATCGCCCACTACGCAGATCTTCTTGTTGTCAGTCAGATCCACGTAGTTGATGCCGCGCCCGACGCGGACGGTGCAGCCGCTCATTCCAAGATAGCTCTCGCTCACGCCCTTGACGCTGGTGTTGCTGTAGCTGGTGGTACCCACCTTCACGGTTCCGTTGATGCTGGCCGTAGGCGACACCGCCTCGAACAGATCCGGGTGGGCATCCACGAGGCTGTAAACATCCTCCACTTTCACAGAGCGGGAACCGTAACCCATGACCTGCACGCTGATGATGTTGGTGCCGAGATCTGAAAAGCTGGACTGGATACTCTGGGTCATGCCGTTGCCAAGGCCCACGATAACGATGACCGCCGTCACGCCGATGATAATGCCCAGCATGGTGAGGAAGGTGCGGAATTTATTGCTCCAGATGTTCTGGATGGCTTCACGGAAGGTCTCATAGATCATGACGCACTCCCCTCCTGTTCTGCCTTGGGTGCATAATTGGGCTGCACCACGGCTTCGGGTGCGTGGGCATCGCCGTCGTACACCACATGGCCGTCCTCCAGCCGGATGATGCGCTGGGCCTGCACGGCAATGGAGTTGTCGTGGGTGATAAGCACCACGGTGTTGCCCTGCCGGTGCAGCTCCTGCAGCATGCCCAGCACTTCACGGCCGGTGTGGCTGTCCAGTGCGCCGGTAGGCTCGTCAGCCAGAATGACAGCCGGACGGCCTGCCAGTGCCCGCGCGATGGAAACACGCTGCTGCTGACCGCCGGAAAGCTGGTTGGGCTTGTTCCGGAGCTTATCGCCAAGGCCCACCCGCTCCAGTGCGGCGGCGGCACGGCGGCGGCGCTCTCCGCGCGGCACTCCGGCATACACCAGCGGGACCCCCACGTTTTCGATCAGGCTGAGCTTGGGCAGCAGGTTGTACTGCTGAAAGATAAAGCCCAGCAGCTCGTTGCGGATCTCGGCCAGTTCGTCGCGGCTCATTCTGCCCACGTCACGGCCATTGAGTTTATAGGTGCCCGCCGTAGGCACATCCAGACAGCCGATGATGTTCATGCAGGTAGACTTGCCGGAACCGGACTGGCCCACGATGGCCACGAACTCGCCCTTGTTGATCTGCATCGAAATGTGATCTGCAGCCTTTACAAGGGTATCGCCCATCTGGTAATACTTGCACACATGATCAAATTCAATAAGGGCACTCATCAGAAGCCACCTCCCGGGCCTCCGCCGCCGGGGCCTCCGTTCCCTCCGCCGTGCCCGCCGCTGCCGCTGGCGTTCTGTTTTTCAGCAGCGTCGGCATCGTAGGCGATGGTGCCGCCCGGGCCCACCATGAATTCCATGCTGTCGCTGGCGTTCTGCTTTTCAGCAACATTGGCATCGTAGGCGATGGTGTCGCCCTCCTGCAGGCCGCCGGTCACTTCGATCGAATCGTTGTCGCTGGTGCCGGTGGTGATCTTGACGTACACATAGCCGTCCGGTGCGGTCATATCCTGCACGGCATTGGCAGCACTGGGCGAATCCTTGGTGACCAGCACATAATTGCCGCGCACCACGGAACCGTTGGGAACGGCAAGGGCGTTGGACGCACTGCTCACCTCGATCTCGGCCGTGGCGTTCATGCCGGGCAGCAGGTCGCCGGTGTCATCGATGCGGATGGTCACCGGGTAGGTAGTGGTGCCGCCGGTGGTGGTTCCTGCAGCTGAAACACTGGTGACCACGCCGGTAAAGGTACGGTCAGAAATGGCATCTGCCGTAATGGTGACGGTCTGACCCTCCTTGATGGAGAGGATCTCCAGTTCGTCCACATTCAGCGTCATTTCCAGATAGCTCAGGTCGTAGATGGTGCACAGCGTCTCGCTGGCTGTAGTATCGGTGCCCACAGTGTCACCAGCCTTGACATTCTTCTGGATCACGGTGCCGCTGATGGGCGAGGTAATGGTGTAGTTTTCCATCTGCTTTTGGGTATCGCTCATGGAAAGCTGCGCGTTGAGCAGGCTATCGGCAGCGGACTGTACCTGCCTGCTCAGCTCGGTGCCGGAAAGCTGCACGATGGCCGTGTTGGCCTCAATGGCAGTGCCTTCCTTGACGCACACAGCAGCCACCGTGCCGCTGGTGGTGGCTGTGACGGTCTGCTGGTGCTGATAATCGAACCGGGCCGAAGCCAGCGCGCTGACACCGTTGATGATGGCGGATGCGGCCTGTGCGGTGGTCAGGCTGCCATTATTCTTCACGGCAATGGTCACGGTGCGCACCAGCAGATTGCCGCTGCTGATGGTATCGGTGCCGGCCACGGCCTGCACCGTGCCGGAAAGGGTCTCAAAGGTACCGTTGAGTATGACCTCCGCAGCCTGACCCACGGCAAACCCCGAAGCATCCGCTGCCGGGAATTCCAGCGTGAGCAGCAGGCTGGAATCGTCCCGCACGGTGGCGATCTCCTGCCCGGCGGTCACGTAGTCACCGGCCTTGACTTTGATGGAAGCCACTGTGCCGCCAATGACGCTGCGGATGTACTGGGCATCGGCTGTATCGTCGTAGCTGCGCTGTGCCTGCTCCAGCGCAAGCTGGGCCTTTTCCACACTGGTGGCAACGTCTGAACTGTCGATGGTGTACAGCACGGTACCCTTCTCGATGGTATCGCCCACCTCAAAATCTGCGGTGAGCACAGTGCCCTTCACCAGCGACTTGACCGTATAGGTGTTAGCTGCGGAAATGGTTCCGGAACCGCTGAAGGTGTTGGTGATGTCCCGCCGTTCCAGTGCGGTCTCCATGTACTGGGTGCTGGCCTGCACAGCCTTTTTGCTGTTTTTGGGCAGCAGCACCGCAGCGGCCACCGCCGCCACGCAGACCACCGCAGTGATCTTTTTCCAGTTGCGCTTCAAAAACTGTTTCGGGTCTTTTTTGCCCGGCTGCACCGCCGGGTTCTCAAAGTCCAGCAGTTCCTGCTGGGCATCCGGCTGCTGTGCCGGTTCGCTGTTTTTCTTTCGCAGCATCGTATCGCCCCTCCTGTATTGCATGCGGCGGGATCTTCTCCGCCAATATCTGGAAGTATACAGGATGATTCTTAGGATTTTGGGCAAGAAAGTCTTAAGATGGCTTAAGAGAAGGCAACAATGTGTGAAAAAGCAGAGAAGGCCTCCCTCAGCGGGAAGCCTTCTCTGCTTTTTTATTCTTTGACGGTCTGGAACAGCAGTGTCATGCGGAAAATGCCTTCAGGCTGTTCAATACGGCAGATGCCCTGCATCTTTTCCATCATTGTTTCAATGCTGGGCAGTCCCACCTTGGTGCTCTCCGAGGAGGCGGGCACCGGCAGGACGCGGTTCTCAAAGCACAGGCCCGCCCTGTCTTCTTCCTGCACAAAGCGCACAAGGATATCACTGCAGGGGTCGGCATACTTGACCAGATTCGAGGTGATGTTATCCAGAATGCGGCGCACGTACTGCCCGCTGACCAAGAGCAGCACGTCCTCCTCGCCCAGTTCCAGTGCGCAGGCAAACCCGCGCTGCTGCAGCGTTTCCACCATTTCCGTGAGTGGCTCTTCAAACACAGTGGAAAAATGTGCCGGCGGGTCCAGCACGGCCACCGTATCCCGCGTGACAAGGGCATATTCAAACAGGTTATCCGAAAGCTGCTTGATCTGCCGGGCCTTCGCGTCGATCTTGTTCAGGTAACTGTCGGCCTGTTCCGGTGTCTCGTACTTATGATACTGCAAGATCTCTGTATACAGCAGCAGAGTGGTCAGCGGCGTGCGCAGATCGTGCGACATCTCGGTGATGAGATTCTTTACCTTGGCAGCGGCCTGTGCTTCCTCTTCCTGCTGCTGGCGCAAAGTCACCCGCATGGAGTCCAGACAGGAGGCCAGCGTGGTGATCTCATCGCTGCCGCGGATGGTAATGGGGTGGTCGAGGTCGCCGCCCTCCATGGCCTGGATCTCCTCACTGAGCTGCACCACGTACCGCACGATCTTACGGCTGTTCAGAAGGAAAAAGCCCGGAAACCACCATAAAATGCACAGGGAAAGCAAAATTTCGCACCCGGTGCCGTAATAGGTATTGAAGCCGTTGTAGTAGAGCATCGCGCTCACCTCACCGTCTGCAAAGGTGAGCGTGTAGCAGGGCAGCCAATCGTAAAAGCCGGTCTTATCCACCAGGACCCCCGGGTTCTGATCCGATGTGCCGTTCTGCGGCAAAAACGAGATCATCCCGTCTTTGGGTGCAAACGAAGAGTAGATCATCGTCTGGCCCCGGTAGAGTTCCAGCAGGGTATAACGCCGCTTATGGCTCCAATCCGTCAGTTCCTTTACATCCGTGCTGGCAAGATGATGTTCCGTCACATAGCTCTGCAGCTCCTGCACCTGTTTCTGGGTGGCATGCTGCTGCACCTCCGTGCGGCTGAACCAGAAGCGCAGTCCCTTGGCAAGCACCACCTGCGACACCGTGAGCAGCAGCACGCTTTCCAGCGCCGCCAGTACGATCATGCCCATAAACTGCTTTGCAAGGCCGTTCTGCTTTTTCATAGACCGCCTTCCTCTCCGGAAACAAAGCGGTAGCCCTTGCCCCACACAGTGCAGATGCGGGTGGGCTTCTGCGGGTCGTCCTCCACCTTCATACGCAGGTTGCGGATATGCACCATCACTGTGCCGTTGGAAACATAGTAGTACGGCTCGTTCCACACCGTCTCATAAATGACCTGAATGGAAAAGATGCGCTGCGGGTTCTGCATGAGCAGCCGCAGAATTTTGTATTCCGTCTCGGTCAGATCCACTTCCCGCTCGTCCACCCACACACGGTTGCAGTCCAGTGCAAGGCGCACACCGTGCAGCTCCAGCGTGGTGTTGTGCGGCTTGTGATGCACCTGATCCTTGCCCTGATACACGCAGTACCGGCGCAGCAGCGCCTTGACCCGCGCGCTCAGCTCCGCAAAGGAGAACGGCTTTGCCAGATAGTCGTCGCCTCCCGCCGTCAGGCCCAGCAGCTTGTCCGACTCCTGCGATTTTGCGGTAAGGAACAAAATGGGCACCGCCGAGGTCTTGCGCAGCTCTTCGCACACGCGCAGACCGCTCATGCCCGGCATCATGATATCCAGAATGACCAGATCCACCTCCGGGTCGAACAGCTCCAATGCCCGCAGGCCGTTCTCTGCCTCCAGAATGTGGTAGCCCTCGCCTGCCAGCAGGATGCGCACACCGTCCCGGATATCCGGGTCGTCCTCCACGATCAGGATCGTCTGTTCTGCCATATTCACACTTCCCCCTTGTACCGTCATTCGATTTTAGTATACCAGCAGAACGTTTTAGTTTCTACGAAAGATTTCTTAGGAAAGTTTAAGAAACAGCCGGTTTTGCTTTCTGCTGCCTTTTCTTTTATAAATAAGTATAATGATTTCCCGGGAAAAGTGCAACCAAAAGGCACCGGCTTGTGCAAAAAAGCCGGTGCCTTGGGGCAGGAATATTTTACAGGTTCAGCAGCACATTGGCCCGGAAAACGTTGCCGCCCGTTTCCACCGTCAGATTGCCGTGATACCTGTGCACGGCAGTTTCGACGGAAACAAGGCCGATGCCCTGTCCGTCATGCTTGGTGGAGTGCAGAACGCCGCCCTGCTTTTTCAGCACGCCATCGTAGCGGTTCTCCACCATCAGGCCCATCATGGCCGGGCTGAGCATCCGGGCCAGCACCTTGATCTGCCGTTCTTCCGGCGGCAGCTTCTGGCTGGCATGGAGCGCATTTTCCAGCAGGTTGCCAAGAATGGTGCACAGGTCGGCCTCCGGCAGGGGCAGGAGCTTGGGCAGTTCCAGCTTCCATTCGATCTGGATGCCCTGTTTCCGGGCCTCGTAGTCGTAGTGGCCGGCAAGCGCATCCACCGCAGCGTTGACGCACAGGGTGGGTCTGGCATCGCTGAGTTCGCTCTCGTACTGGCTCAGGTAGCTTTTCAGTTCATCCAGCCGCCCGGCCTCGGTCAGGCCGGAGATCACATGCAGGTGCTGGCGGAAATCGTGCCGCAGGTGGCGGGTCTGTTCCAGATAGCTGCGCAGCTCCATATAGCGGCGGGACTCCACGGCCAGCAGCTGGTTTTCGCGGTCCAGCTGGGAGCTGCGGGCATACTCCTTTGCCACGCGGTACATCTCGTACAGCAGCAGAAAGATGCCCAGCAGCGAGATGCTCACTGCCAGCACCGCAATGATGCGGATGCGGTTCATCAGGATGATGCCGATCTCCTTCGGCATACAGAACACCAGAAACGCCGCGTACAGTGCCGGCAGCGGCCATGCCGACTCCCAGAAGGCTTCGCCGTGGTACTCCTGCAGCAGCCACCGGCTCCAGCGCACTGCCGTAAAACGGAAGATGGCGCTGAGTATCACCGAGAGGGTCAGGCAGATGACCGAGGTGCTGGGCAGAAACACCGGCTGTGCATTGTCCAGCTCAGCTTCCGCGTTCAGCACAATGGCAAGCAGGGTGCACACAGACATCATCACTGCCGACACGGAGAACAGAAACATGGTCTGGCTGATCGATACTTCCCGGTCGGTGCGCCAGCGCAGCAGCCAGAAGCTGATGATGAGCAGCGGGATGAGCAGGAAATTCGTTTCTATGTACAGCATGCAGCACACCGCTGCGCCAGCCAGACCCATCAGTGTGATCGCCGACGCACCGATGGCATAGGTTTTACGCGGTGCACGCAAGTGCTCCTGCAGCGAGGCAAGGCAGAGGTATTCTGCCGGATACATCATTGCAAATTCCAGAAAAAAACGTCCAAACAATGCAAAATTCACAAGCGCTCTCCTTTCCGGGTCAGAATTCCCGCTGCATACCACGGAACTGGTACTGCGTAAATTGGGCAAGCAGGCTGTTTTTGTCCTTCTGCCGCACCGGCAGATGGGTCCCATCCAGCATTTCAATGCAGTCGCCCTCAAACCGCAGCACCTTGGACATGTTGATGATCACGCCGCGGTTGCACACCAGAAATTCCGGCTGGGTCTGAAGCTGTTCCTGCACCTGTGCAAAATTTGCCGTGGCCCGGCACTCGCCGTCATCCGTGACCACACGCACATAATGGTTCTGTGCCGTAGCATAGTAGATCTTGGTCAGCGGCAGCCGCACGATCTGCCGGGCAATGCGCACCTCCAGCTCCGGCTGCTGGCGGCACAGCACCCGCCGCAGCTCCCCTGCCAGCTGCTCAAACTTTTCTTCCTTATAAGGCTTGAGCAGATAATCGAATGGATGTACCGGAAAGGCATCCCACACGTACTCCGGCGAGGATGTCACAAACACGATCAGCAGGTCCGGGTCGGCCGCACGCAGCCGCTGCGCCGTCTCAATGCCATTGGTGCCCTCCATGCAGATGTCCAGAAACACCACCTGATACCCTTCGCGCCAGCCGGCCCGCAAAAATTCATCTCCGCTGGCAAAACAGCTGCAGGATATGTTCTCATTTTCAAATGCCTTTTTCAGCAGCTGTTCCAACCGTTCGGCATCCGGCTTGCTGTCTTCCACGATCGCCGTCTGCAGGTTCATTGCTGCACCCCCTTGTTCCTTCTGCTTCCCTGTTTTTTTATATTATAGCACAGGTTCCGCCTTCCGTGGTCTGCCATTCGCGCACAAAACAGCCCGTTTCGCGCAGGTTGCGGCAGTGGGCAGAAATTTTTTTGTGTTTTCCTGCTGCAATGCAAAACAAAAAAGGCACCACACAATGTGTGATGCCTTTCTGATCTGGTGGAGAATACCGGGATCGAACCGGAGAACGAAGTGACAGCTGTTCGCATTGACTTCGTTGCACAATATGGATATAATATAATTAGAATTTTACTATTATAGATCGTTCAGGAGCAGGAGGTGCTTTTATGAATATCCGTCCATCTGCAGCGATTCGTCAGAACTACAACGAGATCGCCGATCTGTGCAGAGAAACCGCTGAGCCGATTTTTCTCACCAAAAACGGCGAGGGTGACTTGGTCGTCATGGACATCGAAACCTACAACCGCCGTGAAAAAATGCTGAAGCTCCGCGAAGAGCTACTTTCCGTGGAAGAGGACCGGATGCGTGGAAGCGAGGGCTATTCGATCGACGAGGTCACTTCCATGATGCGCAGTGCGATCAAGGAGGCCGCCGGACATGGAGCAGCAAAATAAATACCGCGTGATCGTGTCAGCACGGGCTGCTCAGATGCTGGTGTCCCACGCCGCATTTCTGGCACAGGTCAACCCTGCAGCAGCAGAGCGGCTTACAGTGGAATTTGAAAAGGCTGCAAAATCTCTGGAGCAGATGCCGCAGCGCTGCCCATGGCTCAAAGGCGAATACATTCCTAAAAATGCTTACCGATTTATCTTGTTTGAAAAACGCTATATGCTTATCTTCCAGATCGTAGATCATACGGTTTATGCAGATCATGTGGTAGATTGCAGACAGGATTACGGCTGGCTCATCCGATGATCAACAAAGGCGGTGGCTTTCCCTTTTGTGGGAAGCTCCCGCCTTTTTCTGCGTCTGTATAAAAAGAAAAGCACCATACTTCCTACGAAGTACAGTGCTTTTTTGGTGGAGAATA
>ERZ773228.1430-NODE-1430-length-25043-cov-15.754962_pt1 | contig 25043 bp, 19 predicted proteins | sample MGYA00580524_ERZ773228 | MGnify/ENA primary metagenome ERZ773228 (study PRJEB29015, sample SAMEA2737768) | human gut metagenome | biome: human gut; feature: human-associated habitat; material: faeces | place: China | collected 2012 ... | reverse complement strand
AGTGGGGCATGGATGACGTGCCGGTGCTCAAGCAGAACCTTTTCCTCTGCAATCTGGACGAGAGCCACCCCACCCAGTGGTATGATCTGCAGCAGATCTTCCTGCGGGAGCACCCCCGCAGGGAGGGCGAGGGCATGACGCTGGAAAGCGTTGTGACCCGGATGGGCATCCCGATGGAGCGCCCGTTCCACGATGCCCTGTCCGATACCCTTTACACCGCCGATGTCTGCCGCAAGCTTGACCTGCGGGCGGGTCTGGCGGCCTACCCCACCGAGGAGGAATCTCTGCGGGCAAGTCTCTGCCCCGCCCCCGGTGATTACCGGGACTTCCGGGTGTTCCGCGGCTATGTGGAGCAGTCCACCTGGCGCAGCGACCCAAAGATCATCACTGCCAGCTGCCCGGTGTGCGGCGGGGATCTGCAGCCGGACGATATCTGGCTGAAAAAGGGCAACAGCGGCTGGTATACCTTGTCGGTCTGCCCTGCCTGCGCCGGTACCGGCAATGAGGCCGGAAAGGGCGTGTTCCAGCGCTATAAGCTGGCCCGGCGGGACGGCCTGCACTGGAGCTTTGCCCGCTGCGTCCAGATCCCGGACGAAGCCGGGCTTGCCCGCTGGGAACGGATGCGCGCCCAGCAGATCGAGCGGATGCAGGCCCGGGCCGAAAAGGCCGCCGCTGAAGCCGACGGAAAAGCATAAAGATCCCCACCCTGTGCAGGAAACGCCCCCGCAGTCTCGTAGTATAGGTGATAGGACAAAAAAAGCTCGTATTTTGTTCACGGGCGTGTCATAGAAACCGGATATACTAAAGAAAAATGAGAGGGAAGGAACACGCGGGATGGAAATGACGATGATAGGCTGGCTCCACCAGCTGGGAACGCTGGAATTCTGGAAGGCCCTGCTGGAAGGCTTTGGCGGCCTTGGCCCCATTGCGCCCGTGATCCTTGCGATGGTGGAATCCTTTTTTCCGCCGCTGCCGCTCATTGCCATTGTGGCGCTGAATGTTGCGGCCCACGGCGGGCTTCTGGGCTTTGTGTACAGCTGGGCCGGGGTGATGCTGGGCGGCACTGTGATGTTCCTGCTCTGGCGGCGTGTCGTCAAGCGTTTTTTCTGGAAATTTGCCCGCCGCTCCGCCAAGCTGCAAAAGGCGGAGCAATGGGTCAGCCGGTTCGACACCGCGTCCCTGTTCATGCTGTCGCTCCTGCCCTTTACGCCCTCGTCCTTTATGCACTTTGCCTTTGGCATCTCTGATTTTGACGAGAAGCGCTACCTTGTCACCATGCTGCTGGGCAAGGGCGTGATGGTGGCCATGATGGCCCTTTTCGGGCAGTCGCTGGTGTCCGCCATGAAGAACCCGTTCTACCTCGTGCTTGCCATCGCCATCTGGGCGGGAATGTACTTTGCCAGCAAGCACTTCTGTAAAAAGCACGAGATTGATTGAATCGGCGCAGAGCTGCCGCTGAAATGCCGGCGCCTGCGTTTTGCTTGACTTCTCCCCCCGGCCCGGCTATAATACAGATGTATCAGGAAAAATGCGTTTACCCGGGCAGAGTAGCGCAAAGGTGAGCTGGACAGAGAGAACGGGCCGTTGGCTGGGAGCCTGTTTGCAGCAGCGTGTGTGAAGTGCGCCCGGGCAGCACGCCGCGGGAAACCTGCTGGGGAGTATCGCGGCGCGGCAGCCGCCGTTATCGGCTTTGAGTGACAAACAGAAGTGGAACCGCGATTTTGAAAACCGCCTTCGATGTGATATGGGAGATTGTATCACATCGGGGGCTTTTTTACTTCTCTGTTTTCGTAAGTCAGCGAAGCGAGACTGAGAGGTTCTGCTGCGGCTTTTGTTTGCCCTACAAGAAGGAGAGTTCTTATGCAGATTTTCAACACCCTGACCCGCCAGAAGGAAGAGTTTGTGCCGCAGGTGCCCGGCGAATACCGCATCTATGTCTGCGGCCCCACCGTTTACAACTATATCCACATCGGCAATGCCCGCCCGCTGATCGTGTTCGATACCCTGCGCCGCTATCTGGAATACCGCGGCAACAAGGTCATCTATGTCTCCAACATCACCGATATTGATGATAAGCTCATCAAGAAGGGCCAGGAGGAGGGCACCTCCATGAAGGAAGTGGCCCAGCGCTTTGAGGCCGAGTACCTCAAAGATGCCGCCGGTCTGAACTGCAAAAAGCCCACCGTCCAGCCCCGTGCAACGGAGCACATCCAGCAGATCCTGGACATCGTCAAGGACCTGATCGATTCCGGCCACGCCTACGTTGCCAAGAACGGGGATGTCTACTTCCGCGTCAAGAGCGACCCGGAGTACGGCAAGCTGAGCCACCTCAAGCTGGACGATCTGGAGAGCGGCAACCGTGAGCTGCGCAGCCAGATGGAGGATGACCTGAAGGAAGACCCCGCCGACTTTGCCGTCTGGAAGGCTGCCAAGCCCGGCGAGCCCGCCTGGGAAAGCCCCTACGGCATGGGCCGCCCCGGCTGGCATATCGAGTGCAGCGCCATGAGCCGCACCCATCTGGGCAAGACCATCGACCTGCACTGCGGCGGTCAGGATCTGATCTTCCCCCACCACGAGAACGAGATCGCCCAGAGCGAGTGCGCCAATGGCTGTGAGTTTGCCCACTACTGGATGCACAACGGCTTCATCAACGTGGATAACCAGAAGATGTCCAAGAGCCTGCACAACTTCTTCACCGTCCGCGATGTGGCAGACCTCTACGGCTACGAGCCCATCCGCTATTTCATGCTGACCGCAGGCTACCGGATGCCCCTGAACTACACCGTGGACCTCATCGAGAGCTGCAAGAACAGCCTGGAGCGCCTTTACACCTGCCGCGAGAACCTCGATTTTGCCCTGAGCAAGACCGCGTTCGGCACCGATGAGACCCTGACCGCCAAGGCAGACGAGGCCCGCGCCAAGTTCTGCAAGGCCATGGATGATGACCTGAACACCCCCGATGCGCTGGCTGCCGTGTTCGATCTGGTCAAGGAGATCAACACCCTGTCCGCTGCCTCCTCCAAGGCTGCGCTGGAGGCTGCCGCCAAGGCGTTCGATGAGATCACCGGTGTGCTGGGCCTGATGTACAACCGCAAGAAGGACGAGGTGCCCGCTGAGGTGACGGAGCTGGTGGAAAAGCGCGCCGCCGCCAAGAAGGCCAAGGACTGGGCCGCTGCGGATGCCATCCGTGCGCAGCTCACCGAGATGGGCTGGGCTGTCAAAGATACCGCCCAGGGCCCGCAGCTGAGCAAAATTTAACTTGAATCCCGTTATTGACCTGTACGGTACAATGCGGTAAAATGAGGGTGCGGGAACACTGTGCTGTGTGTTCCACGCACCCTTATTTTTGCATGATACAAGAACCTATATAAAAGGAGGTCTTTGGCTGATGAAAACCAAACGGCTGATCTCATTGCTGCTGGCGGCAGTGTTCGCCCTGAGTGCGGCGGCCACACCGGCGCTGGCGGCTTCGGCGGGCAGCGAACTGCCTGCCCTGACCACCGCAGGCGTGGATGAGAACAACAGCGTTGTCTCGATCCGCCTGACCGCAGACGGGGATCTGACCTATGGCTCCCCCTTTACCCTGAGCGTCCAGACCACCCCGGCAGATACCCAGTATATCGGCGTGGTGATGGGCACCAGCGGCGAAGCGCAGGGCTATGTGACCCTGATCCTTTCGGGCAAGATCCGCACCCTGCTCAAAATGATCCCCCTGCCGAAAAAGATGTCGGCGAACCCTGAGCAGGAAGAGGAGTTCAACATCTACGCCTACATCAAGCAGCTGATCGACGGCAACGACGTGAGCGTGCTGCTGCGGGTGGCTGATGAAGTGGTCTCTGTGATGGATGTTCTGAAATTCTACATCCCCACGCTGAAGGATGTCTCCACCGGCATGAAGCTGGCGCTGGAGCTCATCCGCAAATATCTGCCCGAGGGTGTGTTCAGCCGCATCTATCTGGACGAGCAGCCCACGGAAGCCGGCAGCTATGTGGGCGGTGCTGTGGCGCTGGAATCCGGTGATGTGAACACCGCCGGTATGGCGTTCTTCCGCATCAAGCCCAAGAGTGCAGGGGTGCGTGTCTACTGGGCACAGGAGCTCCCCGCCAGCATGACTGCGGCAGAGGCCCAGAACTACAACGTTGCCGCCGTGGTCGAAAGCGACGGTCAGGTGGTCGAGGGCGGCAAGGTGACCTACACCTATAAAAAGAAGAGCGGTCTCTTCGATTTCCTGGGCACGACCCAGAGCGGATTCCCCACCGAGCCCGGCGAGTATGTCCAGACGGCCAAGGCTGCCGGAAACTACTCCAGCAGTGAGATCAGCCGGACAATCGTGATCCAATAACTGAATAAGCAAAAAACCTCCCTGCCACGCCGGCAGGGAGGTTTTTGTTTGTTCTTACATCCTTATTGGCGCTTACATCCGGAACCGCCAGCCCCAGCCGCCGCCACAGCAGCAGTTGCACAGCAGGTTGAGCAGGATCATGCTCCAGCACCAGCGCATCAGGCCGCCGGGCTGGGCGTAGGTGGTCTGGGTGCGGTAGGTGCGGCCCGGGTCCTGCAGATTGCGCAGGTTCATCTGGTACTCGGTGTTGCCAGGCTCCATCTGGGCGGCGCGGCGGGCATCCTGCAGGGCATCGATGCTGTTGCCCAGGCCCTGATTGGCCAGCGAGGAGAGATAGTACCACCGGGCGGTGCGCACGGTGATGCCGTCCAGCACGCGGCGGGCCTCGGGGTAGCGCTGGTTGACGATGAAGTTGCGGGCGGCCTGCATCTCAGGCGTGTCCGCACCGTTGTAGCCGGGGCCGCGCTGCTGCTGATAATTGCCGCCAAAGCCGAATCCGAACCCGAAGGGGTCATAACCGAAGCCAAAGTCTCCGAAATCTCCGTTGGAGTAACCGTTCTGCTGGTACCCCTGCTGATAGCCGCCGTAGGAGGGGCCGCTCTGCTGGCCGTAGGCACCGCCGTAGCCGCCGCCCATCTGGGGGCCGGTCTCGCCCTTGGTGATGGCATCGTATGCCGCCTGCACCTCCTTGAAGTGCTCTTCGGCGGTGGGGTCGTTGGGATTCAGGTCAGGGTGCCAGCGCTTGCACTTGGCACGGTAAGCCTTTTTGATCTCGTCTTCACTGGCACCGCGCTGGATGCCCAGAACCTCATAGGGGTCTCTCATCGGTCTACTTCCTCACGTCTCTATTACCATCTGTGCGGCCGCTGTGCCGCACAAGCAATCTTTAGTGTACAGGACTGGAACGGAAAAATCAAGGAAAACCGCCGGGATCAGGCGGTTTTGTCCTTCTTTTTTGCATTTTTGCAGTGATATTTGAGCCACACGCCCGAATACAGGATGTTGCGCAGAAGGTCAACGTCCTCCACACAGGGCAGGCGCTCAAAGCTGCGGGCGCAGTTGGCCAGCAGCAGCTCAAAGATCTCCCGCATCTCTTCCTCGTACCCGGGTTCTCTGCTCAGGGTGCGCAGGGGATTGTATGCGCCCTTGCGCTCGTCCCGGGGCAGGTCATCGTAGGCATCCAGCAGGTAGATGTACTTGCCCAGATGGAAGCCGATGCTGCGCAGTTCCGGGGACCAGTGGTCCTGCCTGTAATCGAACAGCTCGGCCATCAGTTCCCCAAAGCAGCCGGAAACGGCATCCAGATCCTCGCTGCCCTCGGCTTCGTACCGGGCCAGCCGATCCAGACAGGTGCGGATGGCGCTGCACTGGCGGGGCCAGCGGGCGGCGGCCTGCTGCGTGGGAGCGGCAAGCAGGGTTTCAAAGCCCAGGCCCAGCAGGCTGTGGTCATCGTTCCACTTGTCCTGCGCGTTGTAGTAGTGCAAAGCCACGCTCAGGTCTGCACAGTAATCGGTGGGGCCGCTGGAACGCCACTCCACCTTCCGGATGGGGTGGATGGGGCAGTGGTCACAGCCTGTCGCACAGGCGCTTTCGCCCTCGTACAGGCTGCACAGCAGCAGATCCAGAAAGGTCAGGTCATAGCTCAGGGTCAGCCGCCCCCGGGTGCCGTGCAGCGCGCCAATGCGGCGGCAGAGCCCGCAGTAGGCCGCGCGATACCGCGCCTGTGCCTCCGGGCTGAGCGCGGCCTGATTCGGGATAACATATCCGAACATGGCTCAGCTCTTCTTGATGAACTGGGTGCCGCAGCGGGGGCAGGAGATCTGGATGCGGCCGCGGCCGCGGGGCACGCGCAGCTTTTGGCGGCACTGGGGGCAGCGGTAGTAGTGATAGACCTTGCGGTTGGCCCACTGCTCCTTCCAGCCCTTGAACTTGTTGTCCACCCGGTCCTTCAGGGTGTAGAACTTGTAGTTCTCCTCGGTGCGCTTGGAGATGTTCCGGCTGAAGGTGCGGTAGTAGCAGAAGATCAGCAGGGCCGCGCCCAGATAGGTGAACAGGTTGACCCGGCTGATGATGGCGATGAGGAGCAGCACCAGCGAGGCAATGCTCAGAAATTGGTTCAGGCCATCGGTGCCATAGCGGCCGATCATAAACTGACGAAGTTTCTCTCTCATAGATTTCCGGTCCTTTGTCCTCAAGAATAACCCTCTCAGCCACGCGGACGCATGGACAGAGAGGGCGTTTGATTGTTCACAACAATAGAATATCAGCCAACCATGATAAAACTTTGAACAGATTGCAAATCTACCATGAAAGGACGAAATTTAATTGGCATTCTCTGCACCGGAGCGCTTGCGCACGGTCAGGGCGGCCTCCACATCCAGCGCGCCCTCCATTCGGCAGTGCAGCACGGCACGGCCTGCTTCACCGGTGGTGGCAAGGTAGGTGCCCGCCATGCCGCCCCGCAGGGGGACGATGGCCGGGCCCAGGATCTTTACCGGGCCTTCCACGCTGAGCTGAACGGCCTCACCGCAGTAGGGCAGCAGGTTGCCGTTCTGGTCGATGGCCCGCAGGCTGACCGCCGCGCAGTCCCAGGTGGGGCCGTCGGTCAGGATGGGGTTGTGCACCACGCATTCCAGCCGGACCGACTGCACCGGCTCCTTGACCACGGTGCGGACGGTGCGCCCGTGCCAGACTGCCTCAAACCGGTAGACGCTGGACGGCCCGCCCAGCACGCCGATGTATTTGTAGTACATCCGGAGCAGGTCGTTTGCGCTCAGCCGCAGGGAGAGCATCCGCGCCCGGGAGAGAGGCGAAAGGTTCAGCGCGTCCCGGCGCATCTCGTTGAGGATGGCCGCCACCTGCGGGGCCGTGCTCTGGTCAAGGCCCTCATACTTTTCCAGCAGGGAGCCGACGAAATCCTGGATCTCGATGGGCGGGTGGGGCAGGGCGGCAAAGCGGCCCTGGCGGTCGGGGGTGAACTCGGCAATGAAATCGTTGCCCCGGTAGAGGCGGACGCTCTCGGCGTTGGTGAACACCCAGCAGGCCCCGGCAAAGCCGCCGGGGTGGTCGCCCAGTGCCATGCTGGAAGAGACCTCGAACACCACGTCCGAAGGGGAGCGGGGCGTTTTCTGGCTGGCGTAGACGGCGGCAGAGAGCTTCGGGTTGCGGAACAGATCCGTCACGCCGTGGTAGCAGATGCGGTCGCCGCTGCCGAACTCGCGGTGGGTGTTGTAATCGGCCATGCACCAGCCAAGGGCACCGGCCACGCCCTGCTGGGCAATGGCATCGTTGAGGACGGCGGCGTGGCGCAGAGCCTGTGCCAGCCGGTGCGGCTCGTCGTCAAAGGCTTTGGCCGGGAACTGCTGGCCCCCGAACTCGCTGATGAGGTAGCCCTTGCGCAGGTCAGGCGTAACGGCAGACCGAGGCTCGCAGCCCGGGCCGCGGCCGGAGTAGGAGTAATCGTTGTAGGCGTAAACATCCTCGAGCAGCTGGCTCTTGCGGGCGATCCGCACGCCGCCGGTGGGGCGGGTGGGGTCCAGCCGATGGACCGCCTCGTTGGTGCGCTTGTAAAAGGCCTCGTTGTCGGAACTGCCGTTCACCCGCACGCCCCACAGGAACACGCTGGGGTGGTTGCGGCACTGGCAGACCATCTCGCGGCAGTTCTGCAATGCCTGGGCCTGCCAGGCTTCATCCCCGATGTGCTGCCAGCCGGGCATCTCCACGAACACCAGCAGGCCCAGCTCATCGCAGGCATCCAGAAAAGCCGGGCTCTGGGGGTAGTGGCTGGTGCGCACTGCATTGCAGCCCAGCTGCTTTTTCAACAATTGGGCATCCAGCTGTTGAATGCTGTCCGGCATGGCATAGCCCTGATAGGCGTAGCTCTGATGCCGGTTCAGGCCCCGCAGCTCCACCCGCTGGCCGTTCAGATAAAAGCCCCCGGCCACGAACTGGATGGTGCGGAAGCCGAACCGAGTGCTCTTTTCGTCCAGCACCCGGTCGGGCAGGCCGCTGGTGCCGGGCCGGATGAGCCGGACGGTCAGGGTATAGAGGAAGGGATGCTCCACGCTCCAGGGATGCACGCCGTTCAGGGTGCCCACAATGGGCAGGCTGAGCTCACCGCTGTACAGGGCTCTGCTCCCGGCGGGGCTGCGGATCTCGGCCTGCAGGGTGCAGCCGATGGTCTCGCCCACCGTGGAGGAATAGATGCGGAAATCGCCCTCGGCCTGCGCCTCGATGAAGATGTCGCGCAGGTAGGCGGGCTCCTTCACGTCCAGACTGACGGCCCGGTAGATGCCGCCGTAGGTCAGAAAATCGATCTGCCCGCCGAAGGGAGGAATGTTCAGGTCCTCCCGGCTGTCGCACCGGACAGCCACCACATTTTTTTGGCCCAGCAGCAGCGATTCGGTCAGGTCCACAGTAAAGGCGGTGTAGCCGCACCCGTGGTGGAACACCCGCCGCCCGTTGCAGAACACGGTGGCATCGTGGGCCACGGCTCCAAAGGTCAGCAGTACCGTGCGGCCCTGCCACTCTTTGGGCGCAAAAAACTCCCGCCGGTAGCCGGACACCCGCTGGTATTCGTTCTCGTTGCAATAGTTGTAGGGCAGCGTTTTGACCGTGTGGGGCAAGCGCACCGGCTCCAGCTCCACCCCGGTGCATTCGGGGCGGACGATGGCGGGATCAAAGGTGGGGGCAAACAGCCAGCCGTCGTTCCAATCGTAGTGTTCCATAGCCTGTCTCCATCGCTCTGCACAAAAAAATTCTTACCCTTATGCTACCACAAAGTTGTGAACGAAAAAAGCACTCCGTCCCTTATTTTTCCCGTTTTTGCAGAAAAAGCTGTTAAAATCAAAAACGCCCCCGCCGGGCAGGCGGGGGGATGAAACTCAGCGGATGAAATTGGTCATGGGGCGGCGGGGATTTTCGGGGTGGGTGATGCCGTTTGCTTTGCCCAGTTCGATGCACTTGAGCAGCCAGGCCATGTTCCGGCCCAGCTCCCGCATCACGGCGCAGCCCTCTTCGTCCTCCAGCACCTGCTCGGGCTTGGAGCCATGCACCATGGGCCAGTAGGAACCGCTGACCAGCGGCATGTGGAAGAATTCAGGGTACTTTACCAGCTGGTCCAGCGTGGTGGTGGTGCCGGCGCGGCGGGCCGAAGCGCAGATGGCGGCGGGCTTGTAGGCCAGATACTTGCCGCCCGCGTAGGCCAGACGGTCCATGAAGCTGGTCATGTTGCCGGAGGCGGACGCATAGTGGACCGGTGTGCCGAACACAAAGGCATCGGCAGTTTTGGCCTTTTCGATGGCCTCGTTGACCACGCCGCCGAACACGCAGCCCTTACCGGCGGCACAGCCGCCGCAGCCGATGCAGCCGCCCACCGGCTTTGTGCCGACGTTCAGGATCTCGGTCTCGATGCCGCTGGCGTTCAGCTCCCCGGCGATCAGGGACAGGGCGGTATAGGTGCAGCCCTTCTCGTGGGGGCTGCCGTTGATGAGCAGGACTTTCATAAACAGATACTCTCCTTTTTTGGCAAAACGCGCCGCACATGGGGCGCTTTGCCCTGATTTTAGCACAATTGCACCCTGAGTGCAACGCGCGCCCTTGACAAAGAGTTGCGTTTTGACGATAATATGGAGATACGAAAACACGAAACAGCTGCTGGCCGGGCAGGGGGCCCGGACAGCGGGAGAAGGAGGCAGATACATGCGCGTTATTGCAGGAGAAGCACGGGGCCGCAGGCTGGAAGCCCTGCCCGGCACCGAGATCACCCGCCCGACGATGGATCAGGTCAAGGAGGCCATGTTCAGCATCGTCCAGTTCGACCTGCCCGGTGCCCGGGTGCTCGACCTCTACGCAGGCAGCGGCCAGCTGGGCATCGAGGCCCTGAGCCGGGGTGCGGCCCGGTGCGTGTTCCTGGACGAGAACCGGGAGGCCGTGAACATCGTGATGAAGAACTGCAAGAACTGCGGCGTGTTTGACCGCAGCCGGGTCAACATCGGCGAGGCGGCACGGTATCTCTCCGCCTGCCATGAGCAGTTCGACATCGTGCTGCTGGACCCGCCCTTCCACACCGGCACGCTGGAAAAGATCCTGCCCGGCGTGGACAAATGCCTGGCCCCGGGCGGCATTGTGATCTGCGAGAGTGAGACCGGCCTGGTGCTGCCTGCCGAGGTGGGCGGCATGACCCTGAAAAAACAGTATAAATACGGCAAAGTCCTGCTGTGGAAGTATGGTAAGCCCCGGCAGAGCGCCGGAGAGGGAGATGCGGAATGAACGTAAACGAGCTTTTGGATACCATTGAGGATACGCTGGAGGAGAGCGCCGGAATGCCCCTTTCGGGCGGCAAGCGCATCGTGGATGTGGAGCAGATCCGGGATTATCTGGACGAGATCCGCCAGAACCTGCCTGTGGAGCTGCGGCAGGCCCAGTCCATTGTCAGCGACCGTGCCCAGCTCATCGAATCGGCCAACGCACAGGCGCAGGCCATTGTAAAAAAGGCCGAGGAGCGCGCCCGTGTGCTGGTGAGCGAGGCCGAGATCGTCAAGGCGGCCCAGCAGCGCGCGGGGGAGATCGTCTCCGCCGCCCAGACCGAGGCCCGCACTGTCCGCCAGACTGTGACCGACTACTGTGATAATATGCTCAAGACCACGGAAGAGACGATGGCGGAGAACGCCGCACAGGTCAAAAATGTCCGTGCAAACCTGCGCCAGAGCCCCCGGAAACAGCTCTGATGCGGGAATGTGAAATTTCCCGGTGAGAGCTTCCGGCCCCTGCAAGCAAAAACGACGGCTTGCAGGGGCTTTTTTTGGTACATTTTGAGAGAAAAAACAAAAGGGAAACTCTTGCAATCAGGGGCCTGTTTTGTTACAATAAAATTGTATCCTCAAGGCTGACCGGGCCACAAACTCCCGGCAGGCCGCAGGCCGCTTTCCCGGGCAGCAGCTCCGGGCAGAAAAGGGCGGCAGATGCAGGATCTTATCTGAGTTTTGAAAGGAGGCTGGGAACATGGACACGGAAAAAACAGCACAGCCCTTTGACCCGGCCTCGTTTGAGCATGTCCCGGTGCTGCTGAACGAGTGCCTGGACGGCCTGAAGATCGACCCGGCCGGAACCTATCTGGACGGCACGGCGGGCGGCGCGGGGCACTCCCGCCAGATCGCCCTGCGGCTGAACGGCGAGCAGGGCGGCAGGCTCATCTCGCTGGATCAGGACCCCGATGCCGTGCAGACGGCCCGGGCCCGGCTGGCGGGCCTGCCTGCCACCGTGGTGCAGATCAACTTCCGCTATGCCGGACAAGCTCTGGAGCAGCTGGGCATTGAAACGATCAACGGCGCGCTGCTGGATCTGGGCGTGTCCAGCCATCAGCTGGATGACGCGGCCCGGGGCTTTTCCTACCGGGCAGATGCCCCGCTGGACATGCGGATGAGCCAGGAGGGTGAGACGGCCGCCGATCTCGTGAACAGCGAGAGCCGGGAGGAGCTGGCCCGCATCCTGCGGGATTACGGCGAGGAGCCCTTCGCCTGGCAGATCGCGGGCAGGATCGTGGAAGCCCGGGAAACTGCCCCCATTGAAACGACCTTGCAGCTGGCGGATATCGTGGCCAGCGCCATGCCCCCGGCGGAGCGCCGGAAGAACAAAAACCCCTCCCGCCGCACCTTCCAGGCGCTGCGCATTGCGGTAAACCATGAGCTGGACGCGCTGGAAGAGGGGCTGGACACCATTTTTGCGCATCTCGCACCGGGTGGAAGACTTTGCGTGATCACCTTCCACTCGCTGGAGGACCGGCTGGTCAAGAACAAGTTCCGCCGCTGGTCCACCGCCTGTACCTGCCCGCCGGAGTTCCCGGTGTGCGTCTGCGGCGGCAAAGCCAAGGCAAAGCTGATCACACGCAAACCCATTGAAGCCAACACGCAGGAGCTGGAAGAGAATCGGCGCAGCCGCTCGGCCCACCTGCGGGTTTTGGAAAAGATCTGAGGGCGGCACAGCCCCGGAGATGTGAGGAGGAGATCACCATGGGTCAGGCAGCATACGATATGACAGAGGTTCGGCGCAGAAGAGCGCCGCAGGCACAGCCCAAAGTTCCGCTGCGGGTAGAAAAGGGCGGCAAAAAGCGGCTGAACCCCGTGCGGGCCGCCATGCAGCACGCGCTGCAGCTGGTGGGCGCGGCTTTGCTGGTGGGCTTTGCGGTGAGCCTGCTGTGGAGCGAGGCACAGCTGGTGGAGCTGAATTCTCAGATCCAGAGCGCCAAGGCAGAGCTTGTGAGCGAGCAGAGCCAGTATACATACTACAACAGTGCCCTGAACAGCCGCACCAACATCACAAGTGTTGAGGAGACCGCCACACGCTTGGGGCTGATGAAGATCGACCAGAGCCAGATCACCTACATCCGGCTGGATGAGGGCAGCGTTCTGGTGCGCAAGGCATCCGCTGTGCGGCAGTGGTCGGATCTGCTCCACGATGGGGCAATGACCATTCTTGCCTCTGTCAGAACGGCAAAATAAACCAAACAACGAAAAGCGTGCGGCAGCGCACGCTTTTTCGGTTTTCTTCGGGAGTACGCAATGCAAACACCATCCTCCAATCCCAAAAAGAACAGCGCCCGCCGCCGCAGTGCGGACCCGCACGCACGGCTCAGTGCCCGGCTGCGTCATATCAGCTTTGGTGCCGCCGTGCTTCTTGTGGTGGCCGCCGCGCTGACCGTGATCTACAGCCTGTACAAGATCCAGATCCGCGACGGTGCCACCTACCGCCAGTACGCCGCCGAGCAGCAGCTGCTGGACAGCACCATTCAGGCCACCCGCGGTGAGATCTACGACACCAGCGGCATCACGCTGGCCTCCACCAGCGTGGTCTGGACCATCTGGGCCGACCCCTCCTACAGCACGGCCCTGTATACCACCACCACCGATCAGGACACCAAGGCGGAGACCCGCACCATCAATGAGGCCGCCATGAAGGAGGTCTGCACTCAGATCACTCTCCGCCTGCTTTCGGGCGACGGCGAGAGTCTGGACAGCGTGGACACCACTTCGGCAGAGTACCAGACCCAGTATCAGGCGGTCTGTGATGCCCTCTCCCAAAACGAAAGCTCCTATCAGGTGCTGGCCACCAAGGTCAACAACGCCATCAAGCTCTCCATTGAGGAATACGTCAAGACCTACAACAAGGCCCACAGCAAGAGCGGAAAATCCGCCGGTGCGCTGGAAAAGATCCTGGGCAAGCTGGGTCTGGGCCAGCAGGAGAGCGACGACGGCACCCCCACTGTCCGCAAGGGGCGGGTGTCGGTGTCGGCCTCCAAGGGCTTCCAGCGGGATTACCCCTACGGCCGCTTTGCCGCCGCCGTGCTGGGCTTCTGCAATGCGGATGGTCAGGGCGTGTACGGTCTGGAAAACTCCTATGAGTCCACGCTGGCCGGTGTGAATGGCCGCACCATCACCCTGCGCAACGCCTACGGCAACGCCATTGCCGATGAAAACGCCACCACCTACGCCGCAAAGGACGGCTCCAATCTGGTGCTCTCGCTGGATGTGAACATTCAGGAGGTGGTGGAGCGCTACCTGAACGAGGCCGTGGCGGCCAACACCGTTGAGAACCGCGGCTGCGCCATTGTGATGAACGTCAAGACCGGTGCCATCCTTGCCATGGCCTCCAAGCCGGACTTTGACCCCAATGACCCGCAGGATTTCAGCGCCAATCTGGCCTATCTGACGGAGCAGGTGCAGGCTGAGCCGGAGCTGTACACCATCTACAAAAAAGACGAGAACGGCAACTATCTGCGGGATGAGAACGGCCAGAAGATCGTGGATGAGGAGGCCGACTACACCGGTACTTACCGGGATATCCAGTGGAAGAACAAGACCATCACCGAGCTGTACTACCCCGGAAGTGTGTTCAAGGTCATCACCGCCGCCATGGGTGTGGACAGCGGCAAGGCGACCTATTACACCACCCTGAACTGCTCCGGTGCTTACAGCGTGGCAAAGCAGACCTACCACTGCGCCGGCAGAAAGTCGCACGGGGCCCAGAATCTGGCTGAGGCCCTGCGCAACAGCTGCAACATCTACTTCATCCAGCTGGGCCAGCGTGTGGGCTCCAGCCTGTTCTATGATTACTTTGATGCCTTCGGATTTACCGAGCGCACCGGTGTGGATCTGCCCAATGAGACCAGCTTCATGCAGTATTACAGCAAGAGCCGTCTGGGCGAGGTGGAGCTGGCCTCCTCCGCCTTCGGCCAGGCCATGGCTGTGACCCCGCTGCAGGTGTGCACCGCCATCTCGGCGGCAGTCAACGGCGGTTATCTGGTCACCCCCCATGTGGTGGATAAGATCACGGACCAGAACGGCAACGTAGTGCAGGAGATCGGCACCAACATCCGCCGTCAGGTCATCAGCGAGAGCGCCAGCGAGACCATCCGCCAGATCATGGAGTTTGAGGTGGGCGACGGCACCCAGGGCGGCGGCGGCAACGCCTACGTTGCAGGTTACCGCATCGGCGGCAAATCCGGCACTTCCGAGCAGCTGAACATGGACCGCCGCGCCGATGGCGACTACAAGAAGGTGGCATCCTTTGCAGCTGTCCTGCCCGCCAACGACCCGGAGATCCTGGTCTACGTCATGCTGGACGACCCCAACAATGCCCGCACCGACTATTCCTCCATTCTGGCGGCTCCGGTGGTGGGCAACATCATCAGCGAGATCGCGCCCTATCTGGGCATCGCCACCGACGGCGTGGACCGCAGCGGCACCACCGTCAAGGTGCCCAACCTGACGGGCAAGGAGTGGAGCAACGCGCAGGTGCAGCTGAACATCAAGGGCTTGAAGCATCACCTGGCCGAGAGCGAATCCGACCAGACCGCCGCCCTTGTCACCTACCAGTACCCCCGCGCGGGGGCAGAGGTGCCCTACGGCACCACCGTTTATCTGTATACCGATACCTATGAGGGCAAACACGCCGAGGTGCCGGACGTGACCGGCAAGAGCGCGGACTTTGCCCGGCAGATGCTGAACGCCGCAGGGCTCAACTGCACAGTCGAAGGCTCCGGCACGGTCCAGAGCCAGAGTGAGGCACCCGGCTCCAGCGTCCAGCGGGGAACCATTGTACATCTGATCTGTGGATAAAGGGGAATGAGAGTATGGAAGCAATTGCAGCAAACATCCTGTTGGAGGGCCTGGCCGTCAACGCGCTGGCCCAGTGCGAGACCCCGGTCACGCTGGTGACCACCGACAGCCGTGAGGTCTGCCCCGGGTGCATCTTTGTGGCGTTCCCGGGCGAAAAATTTGACGGCCATGATTTTGCCGCCAAGGCGCTGGAAAACGGCGCGCTCTGCGTGGTGCTGAACCACCCCGTGGAAGGCGTGCCGGAGGAGAAGAGCGTGATCTGCCCGGACAGCTACCACGCCATGATGGTGCTGGGTGCCAATTATCGCAGCCAGTTCCACCCCAAAGTGGTGGGCGTGACCGGCAGCGTGGGCAAGACCACCACCAAGCAGATGACCTATGCCGCCATTGCAGGCTTTGGCAATACCATCAAGACCGAGGGCAACCAGAACAATGAGCTGGGCCTGCCCCGCACCATGTTCCGCATCGGCAAAGAGACCCAGTACGCCGTGGTGGAGATGGGAATGAGCCACGCCGGAGAGATCGAGCGCCTGAGCAAGTGCGCCCGCCCGGATGTAGGCATCATCACCTGCATCGGGGTGTCCCACATCGGCAACCTGGGCAGTCAGGAGAACATCTGCAAGGCAAAGCTGGAGATCTGCGCCGGTCTGCCGGAGGGTGCTCCGCTGGTGCTGAACGGGGATGATCCCTTCCTGCGCAAGGCGGTCCTGCCCGACCATGTCCGCCCGGTCTGGTTCAGCCTGGGCGATGAGAACGCTGATGTCTGTGCCCTGTCCATCCAGCAGGATGAAAAGGGCATGAGCTTTGTGCTGGAGGATCACGAGGAGGGGACTTTCCTCGTAAAGATCCCCGCCATGGGCCGGCATAATGTGGCCAACGCACTGGCTGCCTACTGCGCCGCCACCCGTCTGGGGCTGAATGCCCGCCGGGTCATTGCCGGTCTGGCCGACTTTGAGCAGACCGGAATGCGCCAGAAGGTGGTGCACGTCAGAGGCGTGGATGTCATTGAAGATTGCTACAACGCCAACCCCGACAGCATGAAGGCCGCGCTGGCCATGTTCAGGGAGTATCCCTGCAAGCGCCGCTTTGCCCTGCTGGGCGATATGCTGGAGCTGGGCGATATCAGCCGCGCTGCCCACGAGGAGGTGGGCCGTCAGGCCGTGGAAAACAAGGTGGACTACCTTGTCACCTATGGCGAGCAGGCCAAGCGCATTGCCGTGGTGGCTGCTGCCAAGGGGCTGCCCACCCTCCATGCCGACACCTACGCTCAGGCCGCCGATGCCCTGCTGAACAAAATGCAGCCCGGCGATGCCCTGCTGGTCAAGGCCAGCCGCGGCATGGCACTGGAAAAAGTGCTGGAGATCTTTTACAAGGAGTAACATCGAGCTATGATTCGTTTCGCCTTGATCGCCGCCTCAACGCTGGGGTTCTTCCTCACGGCGGCGCTCGGGAATCTGATGGTGCCGCTGCTGCGGGCGTTCCAGGGACGCTGGGATGAGCCCAAGGCCCGGCAGGCACCCGGGCAGGAAGCGCCGGATGCCGAGCCGGAGCGCCCGCCGCAGGCCCCCACCATGGGCGGGCTCTGCCTGATGGTGGGGGTGCTGGCTGCTGTGGGCGTGGGCTGGACAGCCGCCTGTGTGGCTCAGCCTGAGCTGCTGGGGGCCGAGAGCCTGTTCTCGGTCCGGCTGCTCACAGCGCTGCTGGGAGCTCTGCTCTTTGGCGGCGTGGGCCTGCTGGAGGATCTGGCCCGCATCCGCAGCCGTTCGGTGCTGGGCCTGCGGCGGCACACCCGCCTTGGGCTGGAAGCCGCTGCCGGTGCCGTGGTGCTGGTGCTGCTGGGGGCCAGAGGCTGCCTTGCAGCCGGGATCACCCTGCCGGGCGTGGGCTATGTCGATCTGGGCATTGCCGCCCCGCTGCTGTGGGAAGGGCTGCTGGTCGCACTGGCCGAGTGTGCCCGCATTGCCGATGGCATGGACGGCATCGTCTGCGGTACATCCTTTGCGGCCATGCTGGGCCTGATGGGGGTGATGACCCTGCTGGGCTGGTTCCCGCTGGGCGTTCTGCCCGCCGCGCTGGCCGGTTCCCTGATGGCCTTCCTGCTCTGGAACTTCCCGCCCGCAAAGCTGCGGCTGGGCAGCGTGGGCAGCCTGTTTCTGGCCGGGATGCTGGGGTGCGTTCCCCTGTGCATCGGCTGGCCCGGCCTCACCCTGCCGCTGGCCCTGCCCTTCTGGCTGGAGGGCGGCATGGTGGCCCTGCAGATCCTGGTCTGCAAGGCCAGCCGGGGCCGCAGGCAGCTGTTCCGCTCGGCACCGCTCCACCGCTGGCTGGAGCTGCGGGGCCAGAGCGCGGAACAGATCTTTTATACCTTTTGTGTCATTGCCGTGCTGGGCGTGGCGCTGACCGTTCAGCTGGCAAAAATCAGTTAAGGAGGGGTGCAGTTTGGCAACACTCCGCAGAAAAAAAGCAGAGCCGTTTTCCGTCTTTCAGCGGGACCCCGGCCCCTGGCCGCCCATCCTGCTCAACTGGATGGCGACCCTGGCCATCATCATGGTGTTCGGGCTGGTCATGCTGTTCAGTGCAAGCTATACCACGGGCTATCTCCGCTTTGGGGACAGCTTCCATTACATCAAATCCCAGCTGCTCTGCACGGTGCTGGGCCTGGGTATGATGTTCCTGTTCTCCTATTTTGACCACCGCTTCCTGCGCAGAATGGTCAAGCTGGGCTATATCGTCTGCCTGATCCTGCTGGTGCTGGTGCTGTTCAGCAGCCCCATCAACGGCTGCCGCCGGTGGATCAGCTTCGGCGGCCTGACCTTACAGGCCTCCGAGGTGGCAAAGTTTGAGATGATCCTGCTCACGGCAGACATTGCCGCCAGGACTCCGCAGATCAAATTCGGCGAGGTGCCCCTGCGCAAGTGGGTCCACCACAGCATCGTGGTGGAGCTCATCCGGCCCATCCTGTGGCTGATGCCTGTTCTGATCCTGCTGGTGCTGGAGCCCCACATGTCGGGCATCCTGCTGACCACGGCCATCGTGGGCACCATCCTGCTGTTGGGCGGCAGCGGCGGCATCATTACCTGGGGCTGTGCCGGTGCCGCGCTGTTCCTGCTGGAGACTTTGCTGAAGCACGTGGACTCCATCGACTACCTGCAGAGCCGTCTGGACGGCTGGACGCAGGATCTTGACCGGATGACCAGCCAGACCAAGCAGAGCCTGTACGCCATCGGCTCAGGCGGTGCCACGGGGCTGGGCCTTGGCAACAGCATCGAAAAGCAGCTCTGGCTGCCGGAGAGCACCAACGACTTTATCTTCAGTGTCGTGTGCGAGGAACTGGGCTTCGTCGGTGCGGTGATCGTCATCGTGCTGTTCGTCCTCTTTCTGGTGCAGGGCTTCTGGATCGCCTTCCATGCCGAAAACCGGTTCTGCACGCTGGTGGGCATCGGCATCATGGCGCAGATCGCCTGGCAGGTGTTCTGCAACATTGCCGTTGTCACCAACACCCTGCCCAACACCGGCATTTCGCTGCCCTTCTTCTCCTCCGGCGGCACCAGTCTGATCCTGCTGCTGGCCGAGATGGGCGTTATGGTCAATATCGGACGCAACGGCGAACGGGCCCGTCTGGAACGGGAGGAAGCCCACGCCGAGCGGGAGCGCCAGCGCAAGGCAAAGACCATTGTGCTGGATACCGCGCGCAGAGCGCAGACAGAACAGTAAGGAGGAACCAAGATGCGTGTACTCATTGCAGCTGGCGGCACTGCCGGCCATATCAACCCGGCTCTGGCCATTGCGGGAGCCATCAAAAAGGCCGACCCCACCGCCGAGATCCATTTTGCGGGCCGGAAGGAGGGCATGGAGTACCGTCTGGTCACACAGGCGGGCTATCCCTTCCATCACATCGAGATCACCGGCTTTCAGCGGAAGCTGAGCCTGAACAATATCAAGCGGAACATCATTACCCTGTGGAATCTGGCACTCTCTGGCCCCAAGGCCAAAAAGATGATGAAGGACATCCAGCCCGACCTGGTCATTGGCTGCGGCGGCTATGTGTCCGGCCCGGTGGTGCGCTGCGCCGCCAAACAGGGCATCAAGACCGCCCTGCATGAGCAGAACGCCTTTCCCGGTGTGACCAACAAGCTGCTGGCCCCGGATGTGGACATCGTGTTCGCCGCTGTGCCCGCCGCCGTGGAAAAGCTGGGCGCACCCGAAAAGACCATCGTGGTGGGCAACCCCGTCCGGCCGGAGGTGTTCACCCAGGCGAAGAACCGGGAGGCCATCCGTGCCGAACTGGGCGCGGGTGACCGCACCGTGATCCTCTCCTTCGGCGGCAGTCTGGGTGCCCGCCGCGTGAACGAGGTGGTGGCCGACCTCTGCGCCTGGGAGCAGAAAAACCACAAGCCCGTCCTCCATCTCCATGCCACCGGCCAGTACGGCGTGCAGCTGTTTCAGGATCTGGAAAAGAAAAAGGGCTTTGCCCCCGGCGAGAGCCTTGTGGTGAAGGAATACATCAACAATATGCCCGAGCTGCTGGCCGCAGCGGACCTTGTCATCAGCCGTGCCGGTGCCCTGACACTGGCCGAGCTGGAGGCTGTGGGCCGTGCCGCTGTGCTCATCCCCAGCCCCAACGTGGCAGAGAACCACCAGTATTACAACGCCATGGAGCTGCAGAAGGCCGGTGCCGCTGTGGTCATTGAGGAAAAAGACCTGACCGGCGAAAAGCTGGTGCAGACCGTTGCCGGGATGCTGGCTCAGCCCGGCAAGCTGGCTGAGATGGGCCGCAATGCCCGGAGCCTGTCGGTGGACGACAGCCTGGACCGCATTGCGGATGCCCTGCTCAAGCTGGTCAAGACCCCGTAACGGAAGGAAAAAACAGAGGAAAGGAGGTGCAGCCGGATGCCGCAGAATGACCGGAACAGCCGGAACCGCAAGCGCCGCCGGGCCTACGATCAGGCCCGGGATGACCGGCGCGGCGGGCAGAGCACCCGGCGCCGCAGCAGCGTGGGTGCTGGCAGTGACCTGGGGTACAGCGGGTACGCAGGATATTCCTCCGGCGGCCACCCCATCACGAACCCCAATTATGACCCCGATGCGCCCCGCCCCAGCCGGTATACGGAGCGCACGGTGAACTACGGCTCCTACCCGGATAACAGCATCACCTTTCCCACCGGCGGGCGGAGCAGCCAGAGCAGCGCACAGCGCCCCCGCAGCGGGCAGAGCGGCCAGCGGCGCACCTCCGGGGGCAATCAGCGGAACCGCCGCCCGGCCAGCGGCCAGAACCGGAACGCCCAGCGCCGCCCACAGAACGCCCAGGATCGCAGCGGCCAGCGGATGCGGCCGGTGCAGAGGCAGAACGCCCGGCGTGACCCCGTCCGGCGGGAGGGCAGGAAAAAGCGGAAGCTGACCCGGGCCGCCATCCGGCGGCGCAGGCTCATGCGGCGGCTCACGGCCCTTGTCATGCTGCTCTGCGTCATCGGCGCGGGAGTCTACCTCACCGTGACGATGCTGTTCAAGATCAGCTCCATTCAGGTGCAGACAGCGGACGGTGTGGTGCAGGAGGCCGGCGGTTATACCAGCGACCAGATCCTGCAGGCGCTGGATGTCCATCCGGAAGAGAATATCTTCAGCTTTGACCCTGGCAGCAAGGCCGCCGCGCTGGAAAAAATGTTCCCCATGCTGGAGGATATCCGGGTGGAGCGGGATTACCCCGGCACCGTGGTGGTGCGGGTAACAGAGGCCCGGCCTGCCTGGGCCATGCAGACCTCCTCCGGCTGGCTGACCCTCTCGGGAGGCCTGAAGATCCTGGAAAAGGATTCTGCCCAGCCTGCCGGTCTGCCCACCCTGTACGGCGGCGAACCGGTCTCTGCCGAGCCCGGCGAACAGCTGACCTTTGCGGCGGAGCCCAAGGCCGACAGCACCCCGGACAGCATCCCGGACAGCGCCGCCGACAGCAGCGCCTCCGGCACTGTTGAGGAGGAGGCAGACCAGCGGCTGGAAAGCCTGAACACCCTGCTGGCTGCGCTGGATGCCGCAGGCATGAGCGCCGACGTGACCCGCATCGAGTTTGCGGATGTGGACGAGATGGCCTTCCTCTATCAGGACCGCATCAGCGTCTGGCTGGGCACCCTGAATGAGCTGGAATATAAGCTCAAGCTGGCAAAGCACGTCCTGCTGAATGAGGACGGCAAGGGCTGTGCCGCGACCGACACCGGAAAGCTGGACTTCACCCATATCAGCATGTCCAGCACCCGCAAGTTCACCTTTGCACAGGGTGAGCCGGAGCTGCCCTCCGGCTACATCGTGCCCGAACCGGTGGAGGAAACTCCTACGGAAGAGGGTGTGACCGGTGAAACGGCAGACGGCACCGCCCCGGCAGAGGGCGATGCCGCTGCAGATGCCGCTGCCGAAACACCAACGGATGCCGCCGCAGCCCCGGCAGGACCCGAAGCCGGACAGACTGTACAGCCGACCCCCGCCGAGGGAACGACCCCGGCAGCGGGCGATGCAGACCCAACCCAAACGACCCAATAAGGAGCGTGTAATGTTATGAAGCTGGAACAATTACTGGAAGGCGTGCCCTTTACCCTGGTGCAGGGCAGCCTGGATACTGAAGTGCAGGACATCATCTACGACAGCCGGAAGGCGGCCCCGGCCCTTGCCTTTGTCTGCATCGTGGGCACCCAGCGTGACAGCCACGAGTTTGCCGCGGACTGCGCCGCCAAGGGCGTGAGCGTGCTGGTCATCCAGCACGACATTGACCTTTCTGCCATGCCCGGTGTGACCGTGGTCAAGGTGGAGAGCAGCCGCTATGCCATGGCGCTGATGAGCGGCAACCTCTTTGGCAACCCCTCCCGCCAGATGACCATGATCGGCGTGACCGGCACCAAGGGCAAGACCACCACCACCCACATGATCAAGAGCGTGCTGGAAGCTGCCGGGAAAAAGGTCGGCATGATCGGCACCAACGGCATCTATTTCATGGGCCGTCATCAGGAGACCGCCAACACCACCCCTGAGAGCTACGAGCTGCAAAAGACCTTCCGCCAGTTTCTGGACGCAGGCTGCGATGTGGCTCTGATGGAGGTGTCCAGCCAGGGCCTGATGATGGACCGTGTAGCGGGTGTGCACTATGATATCGGCGTGTTCACCAACCTTTCCCCCGACCACATCGGCCCCGGTGAGCACAAGACCTTTGAGGAGTACCGCAGCTGGAAGGGGCAGCTCTTCCGGCGGTGTGATGTGGGCGTGGTGAACATCGATGACGAGAACACCGAAGCCCTGCTGGAAGGCCACACCTGCAAGCTGGTGACCTATGGCCGCAGTGAAAAGGCCGACTACCGTGCCGAGGGCTGTGAGCTGCTGCGCACCCACGATTTTCTGGGCGTGGCGTTCCACGTCTCCGGCAGAGACAATATGGATGTCAGGGTGAATATGCCCGGCGAGTTCAGCGTCTACAACGCGCTGGCCGCCCTGGCCGTGGGCAAGGTGCTGGGCCTGCCCGATGCCGCCATCCATGAGGGTCTGGGCAAGTGCGTGGTCAAGGGCCGTGTGGAGCTGGTGCCCATCAGCAAAAAGTTCACCATCCTGCTGGATTACGCCCACAACGAGGTCTCCACCGAGAGCCTGCTCACCACCCTGCGGGCCTATCACCCCCACCGGCTGGTGGTGGTGTTCGGCTGCGGCGGCAACCGCTCCAAGCTGCGCCGCTACGGCATGGGCGAGACCTGTGCCAAAATGGCGGATTTCTCCATCCTGACCGAGGACAACAACCGCTTTGAGAAGATCGAGGACATCCTCGCTGATATCCGGGTGGGCATGAACAAGGGCAACCCCGATGCCAAGTTTGTAGAGATCCCCGACCGTCTGGACGCGCTCCACTACGCCGTGGATCACGCCCAGGAGGGCGATCTGATCGCCGTCATCGGCAAGGGCCACGAGACCTACCGCGACCGTGAGGGCGTGAAAACCCCCTTCCTGGAGCGGGAGCTGCTGGAGGAATACGCCCAGCAGATCGGGTTGGAATAAACAACAAAAACGCGCTGTGTCGTTGGACACGGCGCGTTTTTCTTTGCTGCTGCTCTGGCACGGCAGCGCTTATGCGCCCCACACCAGCCAGAGATACACATAGCCTGTCAGGACGGCTGCCAGCGTGAACGGGATGCCGATGCGCAGAAAATCACGGGTGCGCACCTGCTCACCCTGCTTGCGCAGGATGCCGATGGCTGCAATGTTGGCCGAAGCGCCAATGGGGGTCAGGTTGCCGCCCAGAGTTGCGCCCGTGAGCAGGCCGAAATAAAACAGCTCGGGCGGGAAGCCTGCACCGCCGTTCATCAGCCCGGCAATGTCCTGCACTACCGGCAGCATGGTGGCCACATAGGGGATGTTGTCGATGAAGGCAGAAAGGGCCACCGAGACGAATACCAGCAGGGTATAGAGCCGGAAGGGATCATCACCGGAGAGGGTGTAGAACAGCTGGGCGGCGGCATCGATGACCCCGGCCTTGCGGATGCCCTCGATCAGGATGAACAGCCCGAACAACAGCAGCAGGGTGTCACAGTCCAGCTCCCGGGCCGCCAGCCGAAACGGCGCGAACGAGTGGCGGCGCAGGCAGGCGCGCAGGATGCCGAACAGGCAGACCCCTGCACAGATCAGCCCGCTGCGCAGGCCGTAGAGCGCCAGCGGCAGCCCGCCCGCAGGCTGGGGCAGGAAGGAGGCCGCGATGAGCAGGCCCACCGTCAGCAGCATCAGGGCGGAGGGAACGGTGTCGGTGACCTCGGTCTCCACCGTGGCCGAGATGGGCTGGGTCTCGTGCCGGAAAGTGAACAGCAGCACGCCCAGAGAGGCCAGCGCCCCCAGCTCCACCCCGAAGAAGATGCCGGGCCTGCCCTCCATCCAGAAGAAATGGAAGAAGTTCATCTCCGCAAAGCCGCCCAGCAGGATGCTGGTGGTGTCGCCCACAAGGGTGGCAGCTCCCTGCAGGTTGGAGGAGACCGCAATGGAGATGAGGACGGGCACGGGGGAGATCTTGAGCTTGCGGGCAATGGCAAGGCCCACAGGGGCCACCATGAGCACTGTGGCAACATTGTCCACAAAGGCGCTGATGACTCCGGCAAAAAGGGCCAGCATACACACGGCCCATTTCACATTGGGCACCCGCACGATGAGCAGCTCGGCCAGCCGGGCGGGCATCCTGCTCTCAATAAAGAGGGAGACCGTGCCCATGGTGCCCGCCATCATCAGCAGGACATTGAAGTCCACGGCCCGGGCGGCATCCATCAGGGTGAAGTCCCACAGGCCCGCCGCGCCCAGAGCCAGAAACAGAGCGGCCCCGCCCAGCGCGGCAAAAGGCCGGTACTGCGGCAGGACCAGCATCAGAAGATAGGTCAGCAGAAAAATGATCAGTGCAGGAAGCATACGCAGGCCTCAGCTTTCGGGCCTGGCATCGGTGTCCTCGTCGATCATCCGGTATCCCACGCCCAGTTCGTTCAGGATATAGGTGTTGCGGCCAGGCACGCTGCCCAGCTTTTTGCGGATGTTTGCCATGTTGACCTGCAGCTTTTTGGTGCTGCCGCAGTCGGTATCGCCCCAGATGG
>ERZ773228.1398-NODE-1398-length-25430-cov-4.030424_pt1 | contig 25430 bp, 17 predicted proteins | sample MGYA00580524_ERZ773228 | MGnify/ENA primary metagenome ERZ773228 (study PRJEB29015, sample SAMEA2737768) | human gut metagenome | biome: human gut; feature: human-associated habitat; material: faeces | place: China | collected 2012 ... | reverse complement strand
CCAAAATGTTTATCTTTAATTATCAATCACTGTAAACCTTTTTCAGGACGGGACAAAGTGGATAAGGATGAAGCCGAGGTGCTCTTCTGGCAGAAGATGTTGGAACCGTTCGACCGATACGGGCGCATGGATGTCAATGCCTACATGGAGAGTTTCATTCGAGTATGATTTCATTTTCAGAGCCAAGTACAGAACTGTTTATTGTGACCCTAATTTCACTTCGGAGGCGGATTCTTTCTATTAGATAAAGATAATCGAGAAAAAGTCTTTCAATGCGCGACGCAACTTGGTAACTGCCTGTTGAAGTTGTTTGTCGACCTTTTTCTGCGGAATGCCAAATTGTTCGGCAATCTCCTTGTAACTCTTTCCCTCCAGCCGCCGGGCCTTGAATATCTGCTGCGTCAGTTCCGGCATTTGTTCGAGTTGGGCCCGGCATATTTCGAGAATTTCGTTCCGGAACAGGATGTCCGGGTCGCAACTCTCGATAGCTCGGGTATAGTAATCCATTGCGCTGCGCTCTTTGAGTTTGATCTGTTCGTATACGGCCTGTCCTATTTGCTGATTCCGGCGATACATCAGGCAATTGTTCCGGATGACTTTATACAGATAGGCTTCGATGTTCGCCCCGTTAATGTTGTCGCGATGTTCCCATACGGCCATGAAACTGTCGTGCACGATATCTTCTGCCGTTTTGGAATCCCGCACATAGCTGTTGGCTATGAGCAGGTATTTCCGCTTGTATTGACGGAATAGCTGCTCGAAAAGTTGCTGTGAGAACGACGAAGCTGTGTCCATAGAGAGTATTCTATACACAAAGATATAATATTTTCCCGGAAGAAATTCTGAAAATAAAATTACGCCCGTACGGACGGAATGCGAAGCGGTTCCGGAAAGCGCGGATCAGAGAAGCCGGAGCATGTGCTTAATTCACACCGTTTCAATGAATTGAACATATTGAAAAAAATATTTTCGTGATTTGTTGTTTGTTCATGGGGGAAAGAGGAGCAGTTATGCATCTTTATTATCAGATAGAGCCCATAAAAGATGAAAGAAGAAATTACAAACGCCCAGTTGTTTCGGTTCTGTGCCGGAGAAACGATAGTCAAAGAGAATGATCGAATTGCCGCCTGGCTGGATGAGAATCCCGAAGAGCATCAGCAACGGCTGAACGACGTGCATTCGATGTACCTTGTAAGCATTTTATGCGACGAATCCGAAGCTAAGCTGCCGACACGACGCTCTGCATGGGCCACTTCTTTCCGTCGGTATGCTGCCGGCATTGCCGCCGCCTTGTTGGTCGGATTTGCAGGCAGCTATGCATTCTTTGCCTTCCGGCTGAACGGCTGGGCCCAACAGCAGACCGTCATCGAGGCTCCGGCGGGCCAGCATGTCCGGATTTCACTCAACGACGGTTCGGAGGTCGATCTGAATTCCGGAAGCCGGCTCATCTACCCTTCGATTTTCAGTGGCAAGGAACGCCGGGTCAAACTCGTCGGTGAAGCCCGGTTCGATGTCAGCCACAACGAAAAACAGCCTTTCATTGTGGAGACCTTCGCCTACGATGTCCGGGTGTTGGGAACCGATTTCAATGTGATTGCCGACGAGGCGAAAGGCCGGTTCTCGACGGCATTGTTCGAAGGCCGTGTGTCCGTCCGCAACCATCGGACCAGCGAGCAGGTCGTCATGGAACCCAATACGGTCGTCCGGCTCGAAAACGGCTACTTGTATGTGGACGAACTTGAGAATTGCGACGAGTATCTATGGACAGAGGGTATTCTGTCGTTCCGGAACGACTCGTTCGATGAGGTCGTTGAGAAACTCAGGAAATATTATGACGTCGAGATTGAAATCCGATGCGCTACGCTTCCGAAAGTGGCCTATGGACGCCTCAAAATCCGCATTTCAGAGGGAATCGAACATGCTTTACGCGTGTTGCAGCTCGCCTCTGATTTTACCTACGAATACGATCACGACCGGAACAGAATTATCATCCAGTGATGGTTTCATAAAGTTTAATACCACCCCCAAACGAAAATTGCCTATGAAGAAATGACCGAACGATCCACCATTGCCTTTCCGGTCGGACGTGAAAAAACCTGCAGGCGGGCAAACACCTGCAGGCCGGAGTCCAATCGGAAAATGATCAACCTTTTCTCAAAATTGAACTTTAATTCAACAAAAGTATGAATAAAAAGATTATTCAGCGAATTAGTTTGTTAATTCTTTTATTCGTTCTGCCCATCGCATATCCCGTAACCGACATTCACGCGCAAGACGTTCGTGTGACTATTCGTATGGAAAAGGTTCGTATGGAGCAGGTTATGAATGAGATTGAGCGTCAGACGAAATATCTTTTCGGAAGCGCCGAGAACGTGGATGTGAAACGCATTGTTACGGTACAGGTCGTGAATCGTCCGCTGCAGGAGGCGCTTGACGCCATGCTCCGGGGAACAAATGTATCCTATACGGTCCAGGGCTCGAACATTGTACTGAAGAACGGACGCTCTGAAGCCGAGGCGAAGAAGCCTGCTGTGATTTCCGGTGTCGTACGCGATGCGGCCGGCAACCCGGTTGTCGGAGCAGCCGTAGTCGTGAAAGGTACGACGATCGGGATCAGCACGGACTCAGAGGGCCGGTTTTCGCTCCAGGTACCCCCCCCCGCTTCGCAGGCCGTTCTGGAAATCAACTATTTGGGGTATGCCCCGGCGGATGTTCGGGTCGGCAGCGCCACTCGCTTCGACATTACGCTCAAAGAGGATAGCCAACAAATCTCGGATGTGCTCGTTGTCGGCTATACGCCCATGCGCAAAAGCGACTTTACGGGCTCGATAGCGAGTGTCAAAGCCAGCGAACTGACGACAACGACGCCCACCATGGCGCAGGCGCTTGCCGGCAAGGTCGCCGGCGTGGAGGTCCGGCAGGCCGACGGCGCGCCGGGTGAGGGCGTGCAGATACGTGTGCGGGGTGTCAACTCGCTCTCGGCTGGCAGCGATCCGCTGTATGTTGTCGACGGTTATCCTGCCTCGGAGGATGTTTACATCAATCCGGGCGATATCGAGAGCATCGACATTCTGAAAGATGCCGCCTCGGCTGCAATCTACGGTTCGCGCGGCGCTTCGGGCGTCGTGCTGATTACAACCAAACGCGGCAAAGAGGGCGAGCGCGCCAAGATCAGCTATGATTTCTCTTATGGTATTCAGCAGCTCGAACGTAAGGTCGATCTGTTGGATGCGAACCAATTCCGGGACCTGTACATTGCTTCGCGCAACGATTCCTATCGCCGGAAAGCGACGGCCGCCGGCATTGCGTGGAGTCCCAACGACGACAATACGATTCGTTCGGCCAAGGGATTTTCGCTCGCCGATGTCGGTATCCACCCCATGTTCTACGATTTTACGACCCGGACGCCTGTCGAACAGCAGTACAATACCGACTGGCAGGACGAGGTGTTCGGCAACGCCGGAATGATGCGCCACAACATTTCGGTGACGGGAGGTTCCAAGGCTATTCGCTACATGGCCAGCGTCGGCTACATGGATCAGGATGGTATTATCGCCCCCTCGAATCACAATCGCATTAATGCCCGTCTGAATCTCGATGCACAGATCACCAAGCACTTTTCGGCCAGCCTGAGCTATTCGATGTACGACGTCAAAAACAAAGTGGTACAGGCGGAAGGGCGTATGATCAATGACGGTGTTATTCAAAGTATGCTCATGTATCTGCCCAACCTGCCGGCCTATGAGGAGAACGGCGATTACGCTCGTAGCGCCATGATCCGGATGGTGACGGACTGGGGCATCAATTTCCCCGAAAATCCGCTCGTCATCGCCAACGAACTGGATATTTCGGAGAAGACTTCGCGCCACAACCTGAACTTCAACCTGGTCTATGAACCATTGCCCGATCTGAAGATCTCGGCGCGACTGGGACAGCAGTGGTACAACTACCGCTATTTCTACTACCGGCCGATGAGCATAGGCCGAAACAGCACGCCCGCCTATGGGCCCGAACTGGCCTCCTACAATATCGCCCGCTCGAGTTCGACCTACGATATCGACCGGCTCGGGGAGTTCACGGCAAGCTACAAGAAACAGCTCGGACGCCATCACGTCGATGCGCTCATCGGCTATACGCTTCAGCGCAAGACCTACGACCGACTCGGTGTCCAGGCTACGGGATTCGCCGACGACCGCATCCACGAGGTGACAGCCCACGGCCCGAAAGATTCGGACGTATCGCTTTATGAAACCCGCAAAGCGGCTTGGTCGATGATGTCCTATCTGGCGCGTCTGAACTATTCGTTCGACGACCGTTACACCGTGACCGGAACGTTCCGCACCGACGGTTCGTCGCGTTTCGGCGTCAATAACCGCTGGGGATATTTCCCGTCGGTATCGGCAGGCTGGACGATCTCGAACGAACCGTTTCTGAAAGATGCGCTCGAAAACATTGCTACGGTCCGTATCCGTGCCAGCTGGGGTAAGAGCGGCAACAACGACATCGGCAATTATTCCAGCATTGCAGGTATCTCGACCGGAAGTTATGCTTTCGGCACGACGGCCGTATCCACTTCCCGTCTCGGCGGGTTTGCCGATTCGGAACTCGGATGGGAAACGACGACGCAGACCAACATAGGTCTGGACCTGGGATTTTTCAACAGCCGGTTGAATGTGATTGCCAACTATTACAACTCCATCTCGACCGACATCCTCTATAACGCACCGATCTCCGCGATTTCCGGGTTCACCTCTTCAACGACCAACATGACCGATGCGAAGATCCGCAACCGTGGTTTCGACCTGCAGGTCGACGCCCGATTGCTGACCGGCAAGGTAAAGTGGAATGTCAGCACGAATATTTCGATCAACCGTAACAAAGTGGTTAGTTTGGGCGGACTGGACGACATTCTCTCCACATCGGAGCGTTCCGTGCAATCGCATATTACCAAAGAAGGCTATCCCATTGGGTCGTTCTACGGCTACAAGGCCGTCGGCATCATGTCGGAACTCGATTACAAGAACGCGCTGAAGGACCGGGAGGTTTATCTGGCCAACGGCAGCAAGTTCCCTGCCGGCTACACGCTGCAAGGGCCTGCCGTACCCAGCTATGCGCTCGACGATCTGTCCTACGGCAATACGATCTGGAAAGACGTGAGCGGCGACGGCGTCATCGACACGAACGACAAAACGATTTTGGGGAACGCTTATCCCGACTTTACGGGCGGCTTCTCGACCAGCCTCTCGTGGAAAGGCTTCGATCTGGGAGCGAGCTTCACTTACTCGTACGGCGGTGAGGTGATCAATTTCCAGGATTACTATCTGTTCAACGTGGAAGGATCGTCGAACCAGTATGCGATTGCCGCCGACCGTTATGTGTCGGATACGAATCCGGGGCGCAACAACGTACCCATCGCCACGCGGATCTCGGTGACGAACCAATCTCTCAAACTCTCTTCGTACTATGTGGAGGACGCCTCTTATTTCCGCTGCTCGAACATTACGTTAGGCTATACGTTGCCCAAACGTCTGCTCCGGAAGATCGGGGTCGAATCGTGCCGGGTATATGTCAGCGGCGACAACCTCTTCACTATTACCGACTACCGCGGTTACAACCCCGAGGTTTCGTACAAGAGCAGCAACCTGATGCCCGGATTCGACTGGGGTTGCTATCCGCTGTCGCGTATCTACTCGGTAGGTTTAAATTTAACGTTTTAATCCGTTCTGTTATGAGAATCAGTCATCTGTTTATTCTTCTTGCAGCGTCGGCTATGCTGACTGCGTGCGATTTTCTCGACGAATATAATCCCAATTCAGTGACAGTCGGCAATTACTATACTTCCGAAGAGGACATTGTCGCATCGCTTAACGGCGTCTACACCTCGCTGACGCAAAGTTATGTTGCCGATAACTATCACTATTTTACCGATGTGCGCGCCAATGCGACCGTCGTAACCAACAGCGGCGCCAACAGCGGCATTCCCTATCAGTTCTACAATTATACGCTTACCGAGGAGAATGTCTATGTTTACAACCGTTATTCGCAGTTGTACAAGATCATTTCGCGCGCCAATACGCTCTTCGCTCATCTGGGGGATGTCAGTTATGCTACTCCTTCGGCCCGCGATACGTATGAAGCCGAAGCCCGGTTCCTGCGCGCTTTGTCTTACTACTGGCTGGTAACCGAGTGGGGTGACGTGCCATTGGTGCTCAAGGTTCTGGAGAGTACGGAAGAGGTTCGGGCCAACAATTACCGCCGCCCGAAGGCCGAAATCTACCAGGCCATTTTCGACGACCTGAAATATGTGACCGAAAGCCCCCTGCCTGATGTGCAACCTGCCTCGGCATGCGGCAAGGTCAGTAAGGCTGCCGCATGGGCACTTTGGGGCAAAGCCTTGTTGCAGCAGGCTTGCGATGAAGATTTCATCGGCTCGAAATCCGAATTGCTCGGACAGGCGATCGGGAAACTGACTGCTGCCTGGGATCTGCGCAAGTTCGGCGAACTCTCGTCGGTTTCCTATTCCTCCGTCTGGGACCTCTCTACGCAGAAGTCGTGTGCGGAAAATATTTTCCAGGTCAACTATATTCAGGGGAACGCCGACCTGGGATCGGTGTGGAATTATATGTACGGTCCTGAGGGAGCGGGCGTCACCTCGCAGAGAAAAGGCGAGATGCAGAACGTCACGATACAGGCTGTCTATGATTCATTCGAGCCGGGCGATGTCCGCCGCTCTTTCCTGCGGGCAACGAAAAAGGCGGGGCAGACTTACTATCACACCATGAAGTATGCCGATCTGGAATGCGGCGCCAACGGGTATGGAGGCAACAACTGGATTGTGCTGCGTTATGCCGATGTGGCGCTGATGCTGGCTGAAGCCTATTATTGGTCGAAAGAGGAAACATTGGCGAAAACCTGGCTGAACAAGGTGCGTGAGCGTGCCGGGCTGGGCGATTGGTCGGGGAGCGACCTGCGTCAGGGCATCTACGATGAACGCCTGCACGAATTCATGCAGGAGGGGCTCCGCTGGCAGGATTTGCTGCGTATGTACGATCGTATGGAGATGCTGGAGCACTTCAGCGCGATCAATTCCAATTTTTCGTTGAAAGACTTGTTACTGCCTATTCCCTACAACGAACGGATTCTCAATCCCGAAGGCCTTTATCAGAATCCGGGATACGGAAGCAATTAAACGGTTCGGGACATGAAAAGATTCTCGTTAATTCTTCAGGCATTCCTGCTCGGTTGCACGGGTATCCGTCGTAGAGAGGCAACCCGTTAGACATTTGAAAAATTTTAACAGACTGAAACCATGAAAAGAATCATATCGTTGCTATGCGTCGCATGTTTGGTTTTGATAACCGCATGTTCCGACGACAAAGAGGTGGGGCCGATTTTCGATTCGGTCCTTACCCCCGATTTCACGTTCGATGACGGCGCAGAGATTATCGCCGGCGTCGATGCCGTACAGTTTACCGACAATTCAACGGCCAAAGGCACGGAGATCAGCGGCTATTTCTGGCATTTCGGATTCGCCGGACTGGGAAACTGGTCGGAAGAGGCTGCTCCGGACCCTGTCATGTACAAGGAGGCCGGCGAATATGTCGTTACGCTGACGGTCTACGGCGCCGACGGCAACAGCAGCTCGACCAAACGGACCATTGTCGTCAAGGCCGCCAATCTGGCGCCCTCGGCATCCTTCACGTATACTCCGGAAACGGTGGTTGTGGATACCGAAGTAACCTTTACCGACACATCGGTCGATTCCGATGGCGAGATCGTCGCCCGCCGGTGGACCCTTCCCGATAATACGACCTCTACCGAAGCTTCGGTCAAATATACCTTCACGAAGGGCGGCACGTTCGATGTGACGCTTCAGGTGACTGATGACCGGGGTGCAAGCAGCGAGGTTTCGAAGAAAATCTTCGTAGCAGGCGACGAGGGCATCGGCTCCGGCAGCGAGAGCGACCCGTGGCAGATTGCCACCGCCGACCGATGGAACGAGATCGCGCAGTCGATCAACGGCACCCAGCCGGGCGATTATAAAGCCGGGGACTACTATCTGGTGACGAACGATATCGATTTCAGCGGTAAGAACTTCATCGCATGGGACAGCTTCTCCGGTCAGCTCACCGGCAACGGCAACTCGCTGAAGGGCATTACGGCGACCCGCACGGTTGCGGAGGCCGACATCGACGCGGATGCTGCCATCTTCGGCGTCATCCGCATTAATTCGGGTACGGTCAAGGATCTCAAAATCGAAGCTACCCTCACCTCGAACGGCAACCGGATCGGCGGCATGACCGGGCGCAACAACGGAACGCTCGACGGCGTATACTTCGTGAAAGGCACGCTCACGGGTGTGAAGCGTGTCGGCGGCATTGCGGGCGAAAACAACTCGGTTATCGTCAACTGCGCAGTGTTGGGCGGCAACATCTCGTCATCGGGCGAGAATGCCGGCGGCATCACGGGCGGCAACACCAATGCAAAAGCCTTCGTCATCAACTGTTACAGCTGGATGGAGTCGCTCGTTTCATCGGGGCCCAATACCGGCGGCATCATCGGTTACGGTGGCAGTGACTCGTTTGCCGTCAACTGCTATACGACAACGGCGACCGTTGTCTCCGGGGGCATGTACGGCGGAGCTGTCGGATACGTCAAGAAGAGCAACCTGCAGAACATCTACGGCAATTCAGCGGTCGGCGTCGCTGTGGGAAGAGCGAAAAACACCGGCAGCAATGTTCCTTCGGTATGGCCGACGCAGACTTCCAGAGCCCTCTCGCTCGGAGAGATGATGTCGGGCAGCGTGAGCGTACCCTCGAATAACACGGAGTACGGCAGCTTCGTCGAGGCGTTGAATGCCGGCGTGGATATTTTCAACAGTGCGACGTTCAGCCAGAAACCCGAAGGCGTGGTACTCCGCCGTTGGAAGAGTTCGGGCACCTACCCGGTTCTGGCGGACTAACCCTTCATTCATGTTTGTAAAACGGCCCTGGAGGGTGATCTTTCGGGGCCGTTTTTATCCATTTAAAATTGAAACCAATGAACAAGCGTATTTTTATTTTTCTATTCATTATCGGGGCGTTATGTCTGTGCGGTTGTGCGGACGACTTCGCCACAAAAATCAATTTGGACGGAAATTCGTCCGAGGGAGAATTTAACAGCGAGGCCGCGCTCTATGGTACGGTTCAGGACAACTACGGCAAACCGATAGCGGGCGTACTTGTCAGTGACGGCATGCAGACTACTGAAACCGATGCGAAAGGCAATTGGCAGTTGTTCAGCGACCTGAAGCTTCGTCGGTTCGTGTTCGTCACGATTCCGGCCGGTTATGAAGTTCCGTCGAAGAACGGAATTCCCCAGTTCTGGCAGCGGATTCCCGAAAACGAGAAGCAATTCAAGGCCGATTTTACGTTGATGAAGCGCGCCGGCTCGGGCGATCGGTATACGATTTTGATGACGGCCGATCCGCAGATCCGCGCCAAGACCGCGGGAACGGACAAATACATGTTCCATTCGATCGACATTTACGAGGACATGTGCAAAGACATGAAGGAGCTCGCCGCGACGATCACCGACCGTCCGGTATACAGCATTTGCCTGGGCGACATGGTGCACAACAACATGAGTTTGTGGGAAGACTATTGCGAGGGCCTCAAGGATTTTTCGTTCCCGGTGTTTCATGTGATCGGCAACCATGACCACATTCAGAATGCTGCGAGCGACGATTTGGCCGTGGCGGAATATGAAAAATACCTCGGGCCGACGAATTATGCCGTCGATCTGGGACAAGTTCACTACATTTTCCTCGACAATATCGAAATGGCGGATAATTCCGCACTCACGGCCAGCGCCACGGGCGCCTACAAGAACGGGCTTTCCGAAGAGGCTGTCGAATGGCTGTGCGGTCATCTGTCGCATGTCGACAAAAACAAGATCCTCATGGTTTGCGGACACACCTCGTTTTACAAGAAGATCGGTTACGATCCGTCGGTGTCGGACCTGAATGCATCCGTCTATACGGGATTGTTCTCCGCCTACAAATTCGTGCATTCATGGGCGGGGCACAACCACGATTATTATAACTATGCCTATGCCGCCGAGGAGACCAGTCCGAAATACCCCAATGTCGAGTCGCATATCCTGGGACGTTCGACCGGTATGTTGGGACTCAATGCGTCCGTTACGTCCGACGGCGGCCCGCGGGGTTATCTGGTGATCGATGTCGACGGCGAGAACATCACGTGGAAATTCAAGGCCTGCGGTTATGAGGAGGGCAAAAAGCTGGAAAACCTACCTGCCGACTGGCAGCTCCGTGCTTATGCGCCTAACGAGCAGGGCTGGTACACTTCCGGGAAAGTTTATGTCAACGTCTGGAACTACGACGCCCACTGGGGGCCCGTTTACTATTCGGATAGCGGTAAAACGAAGGTGGCGATGAGCAAGGACAAGACCCACGACGGTTACGCCAATTCACTCTACGAGCAGTATAAGGATCAGTATACGGTATTGGCATACACCACGACACCCCATATGTTCAGTATCGAACCGTCGGAAGGTGCCACTTCGGCGACGATCGAGACAACCGACCGGTTCGGCAACCGTTATACTGCCAGTGTAAGTTGGTAACCCCTCTCCTGCGTTCCGGGCCGCCGGGGATTTTACAATAGACAATGTGTGATCTATGAGATGTGATTTTGTATTTTGGGGAGCCGCCGCATTGGGCGGATTGGTCCCTGTTCACGGGCAGGATAATACGATGCGCCGTCCGAATATTCTGTTCTGCATCGCCGACGATGCCGCATGGCTTCATTTCGGGGCTTATGGCTGCCAATGGGTCTCGACGCCGGTTTTCGACAGTGTGGCCGCACGGGGTGTGCTGTTCGAGAATTGTTACACTCCGAATGCGAAATCGGCGCCTTCGCGTGCGTCGCTGCTCACGGGACGCTACTCGTGGCAGTTGGGCGAGGCGGGTAATCACATCTGTCATTTTCCCGAGGATGCCGGGGTCTTCACCGAGGCGCTCGAAGAGGCTGGGTACGACGTGGCCTTTACCGGCAAGGGCTGGGCTCCGGGCAATCCCGGCATGAAGAACGGCCGTAGACGGCAGTTGACGGGTGAAGCGTGGCAGAATCGGAAACTGACGCCTCCGACATCCGAGATGCTCGCCACGGACTATGCGGCGAATTTTTCCGACTTCCTCTCCTCGCGTGAGGATGCGTCGCGGCCGTGGTTCTTCTGGTTCGGCTGTCGCGAGCCGCACCGCCGCTATGAATACGGCAGCGGAGCGGCCAAAGGCGGACGGACGACCGGAGAGATCGATCGTGTTCCGGCTTTCTGGCCCGACAACGAGACGGTGCGTAACGACATGCTGGACTACGGGTTCGAGATCGAACATTATGACCGGCAGTTGGGGCTGATGCTGGCCCGGCTGGAAGAACTCGGGGAGTTGGACAACACGCTTGTCATTGTCACGTCGGATAACGGAATGCCGTTCCCGCGTGCCAAAGGGACGCAGTACGAGTATGCTCATCACATGCCTTTGGCCATGATGTGGCCGCAAGGAGTGAATAGTCCCGGACGCCGGGAGGCGGTTTACGTCTCGTTCGTGGACATCGCACCGACCATTCTGGAGATTGCCGGAACGGACCCTTCGGCGGCCGGGATGGCACCGCTTCCGGGCGGGAGCCTCGTGCCGCTGTTGCGGAATGAACCGGACCCTTGTGCAGCGTTGCGCGAACGGGCGTTGCTGGGCCGCGAGCGGCACGACAACGGACGCCCCGGTGACCAGGGTTATCCGATCCGGGGGATTGTACGGGGCGGTTGGCTCTATCTGTGCAACCTCAAACCGTGGCTGCTGCCCGGCGGCAATCCGGAAACGGGCTACCGCGACATCGACAGTTCCCCGACGAAAACAGCCATTCTGCAATTGCGGCGCAGCGGGCAGGATCGTCGTTATTATGACCTGTCGATGGGACAGCGTCCGGCGGAGGAGTTGTACCATGTCGAAACGGACCGCGAATGCCTCGCCAACCGGATCGGGGACGTTTCATGCCGGATTCTGGCAGATTCACTGCGGGCCGAGCTTTTCCGGACGCTGCGCGAGCAGGGCGATCCGCGGATGACGGGCGACGGCGACGTATTCGATCGCTATCCCTACGACAAGCCGGGAAAGGACAGCGTTTACGAACGGACCGTCAGTGGGGAGATCATTCCGTGGGAACAGTCGAACTGGGTGCTTCCGACCGATTACGAACAATACGAAACAGTAAAAAACAACTAACCCGAATATGATGATAAGATTATTGATTTTTCTTGCATCCCTTTTCCTGTTTGGTGCTTGTGCGAGTTCCGAATCCGTTTCCGGCACCCGTGCCGAACGGGTTGTTTCAGAGATTCACGACCCCGCCTCGAAAAAGGTGCTGGTCGCCTCCCATCGGGGCGACTGGCGCAACTATCCTGAAAATTCACTCCCTGCCATCCGCAGCGCTATCGAAATGGGAGTCGACATTGTAGAAATAGATTTGGCGCTGACCTCGGACAGCGTGCTGGTACTCTGTCACGACCGCACCATCGACCGGACGACTTCGGGCAGGGGACTTATTGCGGAAATTACTTATGATTCCATTCGGCGGGTGAATTTGCGTGCGGGGCAGAATGCGGTCACACATTGGAAAGTACCCACGCTCGAAGAGGCGCTCATATTATGCAAAGACAAAATTGTCGTCAATATCGACAAAGGATTTCAATATTACGGGTTGATACATCCGTTGCTTGAAAAATACGGCATGCTGGAACAGGTGCTCATCAAAAGCAATGTCACCGCCGACCGTGCCGCCGCGACTTTCTCGAAATATGACGACAATTGTCTTTTTATGCCCATTGTAAACTTCGGGAAGAAATCGTACCGAAAAATTCTCGAAAGCTATGAACGACTGAAATATCCATTGCTGGCTTACGAAATCTGCTGGTCGGAATACACGCCCGAGGTCGAGACCTGCATGCGCGAAGTCATCGCCGGCGGCTCGAAACTGTGGGTGAACTCCCTGTGGCCCTCCCTGAACGGCGGGCTTTGCGACGATGCCGCGGTAGAGGGCGACCCGGCCGAGGTGTACGGGAAACTGGTCGATATGGGCGCCACCATGATCCAGACCGACCGCCCCGAACTGCTGATCTCCTACCTCCGCTCGCGCGGACTGCACGACTGACGCCATGAGCCGTATTACGGAATTCTACCGCATCAGTCCTGCGGCTCCTGCCCGGGAGCAGGACGAAGCATCGCGCGACAAGTACTACCGCCGCCTGCGCCTGCAGGCATTCGTCGCCGCAACGCTCGGATACAGCCTCTACTACGTCTGCCGCACCAGTCTCAACGTCATGAAGAAACCCATTCTTGACAGCGGGTCCTTGGACGCATCGCAGTTGGGAGTCATCGGCTCGGCACTCCTCTTCGCCTATGCCATCGGCAAGTTCGTCAACGGATTCATCGCCGACTACTGCAACATCAAGCGCTTCATGGCCACGGGACTCATCGTCTCGGCCGCGGCCAACGCCCTGATGGGGCTCATGGGGCTCGCACATTCCGTAGTCCCGACAGCCGTGATATTCGTTGCATTCGCCGTGATGTGGGGTCTGAACGGGTGGGCGCAGTCCATGGGAGCGCCTCCGGCCATCATATCCCTCTCCCGCTGGTATCCCCTCAAGGAGCGCGGGACCTACTACGGGTTCTTCTCCGCAAGCCACAACCTCGGGGAGTTCTTCTCATTCCTTTTCGTAGGCTCCATCGTCTCCTTTGCGGGTTGGCAGGCCGGGTTCTTCGGATCGGCCGTGGCAGGGGCCATCGGCGTGGTGCTGGTACTCTGCTGGCTCCACGACACGCCGGAGTCGAAAGGACTCCCGCCGGTAGAGGCGCTGGCCCATGAAAAACCCGTCCCCGGAGCGGAGAAGTCCGTCAAAGAGATTCAGAAGCAGGTGCTCCGCACCCCGGCGGTATGGGTGCTGGCGGCGGCAAGCGCGTTCATGTACATATCCCGCTATGCCATAAACGGCTGGGGAGTGCTGTTCCTGCAAGAGGCCAAGGGATTCTCGGATGTAGAGGCGATTTCCGTAGTCTCGATAAACGCACTGCTGGGAATACTCGGAACCGTGCTCTCGGGATGGTTCTCGGACAAACTCTTCAAGGGAGACCGAAAGATACCCGCCCTGCTGTTCGGCATACTGAACTCCCTGGCCCTGGCCCTGTTCCTGTACGGAGGAAATGCCATGTGGGTGAACGTCCTCTCGATGGTGCTGTTCGGAATAGCAATCGGCGTGCTGATCTGCTTCCTCGGAGGATTGATGGCTGTGGACATCGTGCCGCGAAAGGCCACGGGTGCCGCGCTGGGGGTCGTGGGAATAGCAAGCTACATCGCGGCGGGCATTCAGGACGTAGCATCGGGATGGCTTATCGACAGGCACATCACCGTAGCCGCCGACGGCGCGAAGCACTACGATTTCGGGCCCGTGGCACTATTCTGGATTGCGGCGTCAGTAATATCATTTCTGCTCCCGCTATTAAACCGGAAAAAAGATAAAGGCTAACTATTGAAACTATGACTTACAACCGAACTTAGAGCATCAGATACAATCCTATATGAAATAATATCAGGAAATGGAGCATTATCCTATCTGCAAGCCCTGGGACTTCTTGAAGTTCCGGGGCTTGTCGTTTCCGAATATCAAAAGATCCGAGGACCTCCTACGGATTTGCAAAGTAATGTAATAAACAAATTATATTGAAATTCAAAAAACAGATAGCCATGTTACGAAATACCCGATCTTTTGAAAAGAATAGTTTTATCCGTTTTCTGCGTCTTTCGCAAGTACGTTCTCTCTTTGCTTCGGAATACGAACAAGCACAAACAGCATACGAACGTTATATCAACTGTATTCAGCGGTTGTTCCGACCCGGAAAATTATCTCCTGCGGATACACTTCATATGATGGCAAAGTTAAGAATAAAGTTGATAGCAATCCAAGAAGAACCGGTAAAAGTGGCTCCGGAAATGGAATCGTTACTTCGGGCAGCCATTGCATTGACAAATTTCGAAATAAAAATGGTCTGGTTGAAAGTAAGCCATCCTGCGGTCATGGACTGTAGTAAGAAAGTCGCATTGCCGAAGTCTCCGATTTATTTGGCAGAACAATTTACGCCCACAGATCTTATGGAAATAGTAACTTCGATGCAGGGACTCGGAGTCGGACGATGTCTCGATGGTTCACAGGCTTCTTTGGATATGTTCGTAGAAAGTTTCTCGTGGATGTTCAATGTTCGGATAAACAATCCCAATCAGTGTAAGCATGCAATACTGAACCGAAAACTGCGGTTGACTCGTTTTTTGGACTTATTGAGAGGATATCTCATTGAAAGAAGCCAACAATGATAATCGGCAGCCCTCACTTAAGGGCTGTTTCCAATTCTGGAGAATATAATTTTATAGAATACAAAAAAGAAATTTGTTATACCTTTATCGTTTTCGACAATTTGCCTATTTTGAGAATTTTTCATATCTTGCGAGAGGTTATTTGAAATGCGGTATTTGAGCGCAAGTCGCTGAAAATAAGCCGTTGTCTTTTCGTTACCTATTCTCCTGTACAAAGATGTAACGACTCGATAAATCAAGTCGTTACATCTTTATAAACCCACACCGATGATTATTCGGTATTTTCCGATAGCGCTATTGTCGTAGCTTATCAGGCGTTTCTGTTTGCCCCTCTCCGGGCGGCGGATCGGAGGCGGGACGTCCGGTCGTGGGGTTCCGGCTGTTGTTATTCGTGCGCTTCGCGGATTAGTTCGCCCAGCACTTCGATGCTGTCGGCCGTGATATGGGGCTGCGGGTCGGCCTTGTCGGCCACGTCGAGCGTCGTTTCGCCCGAGAGCACCAGCACGCCCATCGCCCCGGCGTTGTGGGCCATCTGGACGTCGGTGTAGATGCGGTCGCCGACCATGGCGATCTCGTAGGGCTGCAACCCGTGGCGCGAGAGGATGCCCGAAAGCATGTTCGGGTCGGGCTTGCCCAACGTGATGTCGGGGCGGCGTCCCGTGGCGTGTTCGAGGCAGGCGCAGATCGAGCCGCAGTCGACCAATACGGTCGGCTGATCGGTGGGGCACACCCGGTCGGGGTTGGTGGCGATATAAGGCACTCCTTGTTTGATCCACCAGGCCGCGCGGCAGAGCCGTTCGTAGCGGAGCGTCATGTCGAACGCCGCCACGATCACGTCGGGCACGTCGTCGGCCGAGTCGGCGCACGACTCGAAGCCCGCAGCCTCGAATTCCGAGATCATCGACGGCGTGCCGAGCAGGAACAGCCGCTTGGCCGCAGGGTGATGGGTCTTGATGTAGTCGATCGTGGCCAGCGCCGTGGTGTACATCTCGTCGCGCGAAGCCCTGATGCCCAGCGTGTCGAGTTTATGGAGGTAGTCCGCGATGCTTTTCGACGGGTTGTTCGTCAGGAACGAGTAGCCGATCCCCTGTTCCTTGAGTCCGTGCAGGAAGGCCTGCGTGTAGGGGAACAGCGACATCCCCATGTAGATCGTGCCGTCCATGTCGAGCGCCACGTGGCGGATGCGGCGCAGGCGTTCCATCAGTTCGGCGTGCTCCCAGACGGAGCGGTACTTGTGAAAGGGTTTGTTTTCCATGTCGTTATTTGTTCTTTTTGTCGATGCGGTGTTGTTTGATCACGGCGCCCGCGGTGTTGACCACCTTCAGGTCGATGCCCTTCGCGTCGGCCGACACGCGGAGGCAGTCGTTGTTCGAGTTGACGAGGATCGGGAAGTCGACCCCGCGGCTGCCGTCGTCGATCCAGTGGTAGCGGTGGTAGTGGCCGCAGAGCATCAGGTCGATGCCTTTGCCGGCGAGTTCGGGTACGAACAGCCTGCGGATCTGCTGCTCGCCGTACCAGCTGTCCTCCTTGCCCGGGATCATGTGCATCAGCACGATGCGCACGGGGGCCGCCCGGAATTCGTCGCTGTTGACGACGCCTTTCAGCCATTCCGCCTGCTGCCGGCGGTATTCGTTCCAGTCGCCCATGCCGTAATAGCGGGGATCGTTGTCGGGCTTGTCTTCACAGCCGTCGAGCACGATGAAGAAGGCCGGGCCGCGGCGGAACGTGTAGTAGGTTTCGCCGGTCGGTGTGGGGAAATAGTCGAGCCAGTGCTGTGCATAGGCGCCGCGGTTCTCGTGGTTGCCGCGCGTCACGGCGAGGGGGATGCCCGCGGGCGTGAGTATCTTCGATGCCGACCCGAGGCAGGCGTCCCAGAGCGTCTGCTCGGTTTCGGTCTGGCTGGCCAGGTCGCCGTTCAGGCAGACGAAGTCCGGCTGGGCTTCGGGGGCCTCCTTGATCAGCAGCTGGAAAACGGAGTCGCGGGCGTGGATGTCGTTGACCATCCAGAAATCGACCTTTTCCTGTGCAGGGTCGAGGGTTCTGATGGTGTAGGGCTTGCGCCGGTACACTTCGCTGCCGTCCCCGTCGTCGAGGATGACGCGCCGGTTGCCCTCGTTCAGGACGATTCCCCGCTGCATGATGCGGTAGCGGTAGGTCGTGCCGGGTTGGAGCCCTTCGATCCGCACCCGGTGCATGCGTCCGACGCGGCAAAGTCCGAGATGCGAGTCGTAATACCTGGGCCGTTCGGCCGAGTAGAAGTGCGATCCGTCCATCGGGGCGAGTTCGACCCAGCCGATGGCGTCGGCCTTTGCGTCCCAGACGACCGTGAAGCCGTCTTCGGTGACATTCAGTACATAGGGTCCGTGTGCGATGCGTACCGTAGGCGGCACGGCGGTTTGGGCGAGGGCGGCGGCCGTCAGCAGGAGCGCGCCCAGCAGCAGGGTAAGTCGTTTCATGGTGAAAGTTGTATCGGTTCGAAATCCAAAGGTATGTTTTTATTTTCTTTTATCCAATTTTTCGTTTTATTAATCCGAAAAGAAATAAAATGCATTGTGAAAGGAAAATTTTTTCGTCGCTTTTGGCTGTCGAAAGGAAAATAATATCTATATTTGCCTTTGTTTTGGGAAACCCGGGAGCTTTCCTGCGGGTTTCGTTTGTGAAAAATTGGAAACGGTAAAATCAAGCAGATATTCTATGAATAAGGTAGAGAGCGCCCTTCAGCGCACGACCGACACCAAAGCGCTGGTGATCGGCGTCGGAACCCTTCCGCGGACGGCGGAGATGTTCAACGAGTTGTTTCCCGGCTGCCGCGCCGTCGTGGTCGCCGACACCAATACGTGGCGCGTCGCCGGCGGCGAGGTGCACCGCATCCTCGCCGATGCGGGGATCGGGCAGGACGAACCGCACGTGTTCGCCGATCCGAAACTCTACGCCGAATGGTCGTTCGTCGAGGAGCTGGACGGTGTGCTGGCTGCGACCGATGCCGTTCCCGTGGCCGTCGGTTCGGGCGTGATCAACGACCTGACCAAACTCTGCTCCCACCACAACGGCCGCCGTTACATGGTGGTCGGCACGGCGGCTTCGATGGATGGTTACACGGCCTACGGAGCCTCGATCACCAAGGACGGCAACAAGCAGACCTTCGACTGTCCTGCGCCGCTGGGCATGGTTCTCGATCCGTCGATTTCGGCGGCTGCGCCCGCCAGAATGTCGGCTTCGGGCTACGCCGACCTGATCGCCAAGATCCCTGCCGGGGCCGACTGGATGCTTTCCGACGCCGTGGGGTCGGAGCCGATGGACGATTTCGCCTTCGGATTGGTGCAGGACGGGCTGAAAGAGGCTCTGTCCGATCCCGCAGGCGTGCATGCGGGCAATGTGGAGAAGGTCGAACAGCTGGCCGAAGGGCTGCTGTTGAGCGGTTTCGCCATGCAGGCCACGCAGTCGAGCCGCCCGGCTTCGGGCGCCGAACACCAGTTCAGCCATCTGTGGGACATGGAGCACCTGAAATACAACGGCGCTTCGGTGTCGCACGGCTTCAAGGTCGGTATCGGCACGCTGGCCTCGACGGCCTTTCTCGAAATGCTGCTCGACGCCCCCGTGGAGCAGCTGGACATCGAGAGGTGCGTCGCTGCGTGGAAATCGTGGGACGAGACCGAGCGGGACATCCGGGCCATTTTTAACGACGATCCCGAATTCGTGGCCCGCGGCCTGAAGGAGACCCGCGACAAATATGTCGACAGGGAGGGGCTGCGCGACCAGCTCACGCGGCTCAAAAAGGCGTGGCCCGAACTGCGCGAACGCATCCGCCGGCAGATCATTCCTTTCGACGAGGTGCGCCGCCGCCTGGAACTCGTCGGGGCGCCTTATGAGCCCGAACAGATCGGCGTTTCGCGCACCCGTTTCCGCGAGGCGTTCGGGAAGATTCCCTACATGCGCAGCCGCTATACGGTCATCGACACCGCCTTCCGCTGCGGCTGGATGGAGGAGTGGCTCGACCGGCTGTTCGGCAAGGGCGGCGTCTGGGAGGTCGGAAGCCCTGCGCCGGGTTCTGGCGAACCGGCTCGCTCCGCCGCGGCTCCGGTCCCGGGCGCATAGAGCCGTGTGCGGCTTCCGGGCGATAAAACGGAAAAATCACGAAAATAATTTAGAATATCGCTCCGAAAGTTGTATATTTGGCTTCTGAAACTACTAACTTTCATTTCGAAATGACATCTGAACAAACCAAGCGCTTCAAGTATTGGCAGATGCGTACGATCATCGCGACGATGGTCGGTTACGCGCTCTTCTACTTCGTGCGCAAGAACTTTTCGCTGGCCATGCCCGGCCTGGAAGCCGATCTCGGCATTTCGAAGACGAGCCTCGGCATCTTCCTCACCCTGAACGGCCTGATCTACGGCTTTTCGCGTTTCGCCAACGGCATTCTGGCCGATCGCATGAACGCCCGCTGGTACATGGCCGTCGGTCTGGCGCTGTGCGCGCTGGCCAACTTCGCGTTCGGATTCGGCGAGGACGTCTCCTACTGGATCACGGGCGAGCATTCGGGCGACCAGTTCGGCAACACGATGATCCTCTTCATGGGCGTCATGTGGGTCGTTAACGGACTGTTGCAGGGTACGGGATTCCCGCCCTGCGCGCGTCTGCTGACCCACTGGATTCCGCCTACGGAGCTGGCGACGAAAATGTCGGTGTGGAATACCTCGCACTCGATCGGCGCGGGCCTCGTGGTGATCCTCTGCGGTTACATCATGGGTACGCTGGGCACGAACATGGCGGGCGATCCCGACGCCGTGGCTTCCATCGCCGCCAACCTGGGCGTTTCGCCCGACGATGCCGCGGGCATGGAGCGCGTGATGACCTCCGCGGCGCATGTCGGGGCGTGGAAGTGGTGTTTCTGGATTCCGTCGGCGATCGCTTTCGCCGGAGCCATCGGGCTGGTGGTTTTCCTGCGCGACACCCCGACCTCGGTGGGGCTTCCCGAACTGGAAGGAACCGAGACCAGGCAGGTGAAGGCCGAAAAGAAGGGCGCCGAGCACAAGGCGTTCCTAATGAAATACGTCTTCAAGAATCCGCTGATCTGGATTCTGGGCTTCGCCAACTTTTTCGTCTACATCGTCCGCTTCTCGGTGCTCGACTGGGGGCCTTCGCTGTTGAGCCAGTCGAAGGGCGTCTCGATGTCGCACGCCGGATGGCTCGTGGCGATGTTCGAGATTGCCGGCATCCTCGGCATGCTCTTCGCCGGCTGGGCGACGGACAAGTGGCTCAAGGGCCGTGCGCACCGCACCTGCGTCTTCTGCATGGCGGGCGCCGCGCTGTTCGTCTTCCTGTTCTGGCAGCTGCCTGCCGACGCTCCGATCTGGCTGCTGTTCACGACGCTCTGCGCCGCAGGGTTCTGCATCTACGGCCCGCAGGCGCTGATCGGCATTGCCGCCGCGAACCAGGCCACGAAGAAGGCCGCCGCCACGGCCAACGGCCTCACGGGGCTGTTCGGCTACGCTTCGACGCTCGTTTCGGGTGTGGGACTGGGCTTCGTGGCCCAGCACTACGGCTGGAATTGGGCCTATGTCGGCATCCTGGGCATGGCCGTCGTGGGCATGCTGGTCTTCCTCCTGATGTGGGGCGCCAAGGCCGACGGCTACGAACCCGAGGCGGAATAAGAGAATCGAAGGTTCTGTTTTAGATGATGATACGGACTTCGGTCCGGAAGGGTCCGGCCCGTCACGGGTTGCGGACCTTTTTTTGCGAAATACGGAATCTTTTTTTATCTTTGGTGGCGTAACGATACTTTTATCAGTCGGAAGGTTTTGCCGAACCGTTAGGTAATCCGGGTGTGCGCCCGTCCGACTTTTTTTGTATCTTTGCTTTTGTAACACTTTAAATATCCGACCGATATGCTGAGCATTGCCGAACGGCACAAATACATTCTCGACAGTCTGAACAAGCACGGTTTCGTCCGGATTACCGACGTTGCCAACGAACTGGGCGTTACGAAGGTGACCATCCGCAAGGACATCAAGATTCTCGAAAGCAAAGGCCTGTTATATAAGGTGCACGGCAGCGCGCGTCCGGCCAATCCCCACGTTGCGGACCTCGACGTGCATGTGAAGGACAACATCAACCGCGACGCCAAGCGGCGCATCGCCCAGCGGGCGGCGGAGATGCTCGGCGAGACCGACTCGATCATCGTGGCCTCCGGCTCGACCGTCTACGCCTTCGCCGAGGAGATCAAGATGCGCATGTGGCATCACCTGAACATCGTCACGCCGTTCCTGCGGCTGGGCGTGCTGCTGAACGAGTCGGAGAACGTCAACGTCGTGCAGCTGGGCGGCTCGGTGCACAAGAAGTCGCTGTCGGTGCTGGGCGAAGAGGCCGCGCGCGAACTGGACGACTGCATCTGCTCGAAGGTCTTCTTCGGGGTGGACGGCATCGACCCCGCGCACGGCATCACGACTTCGACTATCGACGAGGCGAAACTCACGCGGCGGATGATGCACGCCGCCTCGCAGGTCATCGTGCTGGCCGACTCGTCGAAATTCGGACAGCGCGGTTTCGGCCGCATCTGCGCGCTGGAGGACATCGACGTGATCGTCACCGACGAGCGGATTCCCGAACAGATGATCTCGATCATCGAGGAAGCGGGCGTCGATCTGATCATCGTCCGATAGTCCGCTCTCCGGGGCGGGCGGTTCCGGGAGCCGGGGCCTGCCGCGCCGGAAATCCGCGGACATGCGCCTTCCGCCCCGCCGCATGCGGAGTGCGTGCGGCAGGGCGTATACGGCATGTTGAAAAATTTTTCCGGAAAAAGTGTTGCAGAGGCGGCGAAAATGCCCTATCTTTGTGCACAATTATAGCGACACCTGAATCCTATGAATTGTAAACCCAACATAGCATCGGCGCAAGCGTTCTGGCAGCAGGATTACTGGTCGGGTTTCCAGTCTCCGACGGATTCGGGCATTATTGTTTTATTAGGGTAACTGTTTTGGTTGCCCTATTTTTTTGTGTCCAGCGACGAATGAAGACATTTTACACCAACGCGAAGATTTTCCGCAACGGTCGTTTCGAACCGGGGCTGATCGCCGTCGAAGGGGGCCGCATCGCGGCCGCCGGGGAACCGCGCCCGGGCGACCGGGTGGTGGACCTCGGGGGGCGGCACCTCGTGCCGGGGCTGGTCGACGTGCATGTGCACCTGCGCGAGCCGGGCTTCCCGCAGAAGGAGACCATTGCGACGGGTACGGCCGCCGCGGCCCGCGGGGGGTATACCACGGTCTGCTCGATGCCCAACCTGAACCCTGCGCCCGATACGCCGGCGACGCTCGGCGAGCAGCTGGAGATCATCCGCCGCGACGCCGTGGTGCGCGTGAAACCCTACGGTACGATCACGATGGGCCAGCGCGGATGCGGCGAACTGGTCGATTTCGCGGCCTTGGCCCCGCAGGTCGTCGGCTTCTCGGACGACGGCCGCGGCGTGCAGTCGGCGGAACTGATGGAGGAGGCGATGCGCCGGGCCGCGGCTGTCGGTAAACCGATCGTGGCTCATTGCGAAGTCGATGAACTGCTGCGCGGGGGCTATATCCACGACGGGGTTTACTGCCGCGAGCACGGACACAAGGGCATCTGCTCCGAGAGCGAGTGGCGGCAGGTCGGGCGCGACATCGCGCTGGCGGAGAAGACCGGCTGCCGGTATCACGTCTGCCACGTCTCCACGAAGGAGAGCGTCGAACTGGTGCGCCGCGCCCGGGCGAAGGGGCTGCGCGTGAGCTGCGAGACGGCGCCGCACTACCTGCTGCTGTGCGACGAGGATTTGAAGGAGGAGGGTCGCTTCAAGATGAACCCGCCGCTGCGCAGCCGTGCCGACCGCGAGGCGCTCGTGGCCGGCTTGCAGGACGGGACGATCGAGGTGATCGCCACCGACCATGCGCCCCACACCGCCGCCGAGAAGGCCCGCGGGCTGGCGGGCAGCGCCATGGGCGTCGTGGGGTTGGAATGCGCCTTCGCGGTGCTCAATACGGCGCTCGTCGGGCGGGGGATCATCTCCTTCGCGCGGCTGGTGGAGGCGATGGCCGTCGCGCCGCGCCGCATCTTCTCGCTCGGCGGCGGCACGATCGCTGCGGGCGAGCCGGCCGACCTGACGGCGGTGGACACCGAGCGGGCGGGGACGGTCGATCCCGACCGCTTCCTGTCGATGGGGCGCAGCACCCCCTTCGCCGGAATGGCGGTGCGGGGCGAGGTGATGCTGACGCTGGTCGGGGGCCGCGAAGCCTATCGCAACGGGGATTTGAAAAGATAACACAATACTATGAATATGAAACCTTATACGAAGAAAATCGTTCTGGAAAACGGACAGGAGTTCTACGGATACGGCTTCGGGGCGGACAAGGAGGCGATCTGCGAGATCGTGTTCAACACCTCGATGGTCGGTTACCAGGAGATCATGTCCGATCCGTCCTACACGGACCAGATGGTCGTGATGACCTACCCGCTGATCGGCAACTACGGTATGACCGACGAAGACTACGAAACGAAAAACCCGACCATCGGCGGCATGATCGTGCGCGAGTACAACGATTCGCCCTCGAATTTCCGTTACACGAAGACGCTCAGCGAGGTCTTCGAGGAGCACGCCATCCCCGGCATCGAGGGGGTCGACACGCGGATGCTGACACGCATCATCCGCAACGAGGGCAGCCAGCGGGTGATGATTACTTCGGTCGAAACGCCCCGCGAGGAGGCGCTCGCACGCATGGCCGCGACGCCGTGGCCGCACGACATGGTGTCGCGCGTGAGTTGCCGCAAGCGGTGGATGTCGCGCGTGCCCAACCACAAGTACGACGTGGTGGCCGTCGACTGCGGCATCAAATACAACATCATCCGCCTGCTGAACCGCGTGGGATGCAACGTGACGGTGGTGCCCTACGACGCTACGGCGGAGCAGATTCTCGCGTTCCGTCCCGACGGGCTGGTGCTTTCGAACGGCCCGGGCGACCCGAATGACGTGCAGGGGGTGATCGAACTGGTGCGCCGGCTGCGCGGGCGGCTGCCGATCTTCGGCATCTGCATGGGGCACCAGCTCATCTCGCTGGCCTACGGAGCGAAGACCTTCAAGATGAAGTTCGGCCACCGCGGCGCGAACCATCCGGTGAAGAACCTCCAGACGGGCAAGATCGAGATCACGAGCCAGAACCACAGTTTCGCCGTCGACGTGGCGTCGCTCGAAGGCACGGGGTTGGAGCTCACGCACGTCAATCTGCTGGACGGTACGGCCGAAGGCGTCGCCTGCTACAAGGACGGGGTCTTCTCGATGCAGTATCATCCCGAGAGCGCTTCGGGGCCGCAGGACAGCGCCTATTTGTTCGATAAGTTCACTAAAATGATGGAGGATTGGAAAAATGCCTAAGAGAACGGATATCAAGAAAGTGATGGTGATCGGCTCGGGGCCGATCGTGATCGGTCAGGCCGCCGAGTTCGACTATGCGGGGACGCAGGCCTGCCTCGCGCTGAAAGAGGAGGGGTACGAGGTGATCCTGGTGAATTCCAATCCGGCGACGATTATGACCGACACGCATATCGCCGACAAGGTCTATATGGAGCCGCTGACGCTCGAATACGTGGCCAAGATCATCCGTTACGAGCGTCCCGATGCCATCGTGCCGGGGCTGGGCGGCCAGACGGGCCTGAATCTGGCCGTACAGCTGGCCAAGAAGGGCGTGTTGCAGGAGTGCCAGGTCGAGATTCTGGGTACGTCGTTCGAGAGCATCGAGCAGGCCGAAGACCGCGAGCTGTTCAAGGAGCTGTGCGAGCGGCTGGGCGAACCGGTGCTGCCGTCGCATATCGCCAACAACATGGAGGAGGGCATCGCCGCCGCCGAGCGGATCGGCTATCCGGTGGTGCTGCGTCCGGCCTTCACGCTGGGCGGTACGGGCGGCGGCTTCGCCGACAACCGCGAGGAGCTGGAGGAGCTGATGCGCAACGCGCTGATCCTCTCGCCGGTGCATCAGGTGCTCGTCGAAAAGAGCA
>ERZ773228.1380-NODE-1380-length-25691-cov-4.988922_pt1 | contig 25691 bp, 26 predicted proteins | sample MGYA00580524_ERZ773228 | MGnify/ENA primary metagenome ERZ773228 (study PRJEB29015, sample SAMEA2737768) | human gut metagenome | biome: human gut; feature: human-associated habitat; material: faeces | place: China | collected 2012 ... | reverse complement strand
CGGCAATAGGCGCCGCAGGAGCACTTCACATACTTGTGTTCCTTGTCGGCGCGGCGGGCCTTCGCTCCGCGCAGGGCGCTCTGCTTCGGCCCCCACCACTGCATGAATTTTGCGTTTTCCGCGCGGCGCTTTTCAAGGTTGCGCGAGAACATACGGAACAGCAGATATACGCACAAAAAGAGCGTGGTATAGTGGATAAAGGCGGCAAATGCCTGCCCCGGCACCAAGGCGGGCAGCAGGCTGAGCACCAGCTCAGCGATAAACAAGGCCCAGCAGAGCTGGTCGGCGCCGTTTCGACCGTACATGAAGCGCGCTATCGCGCAGCGAAGCTTATAAATGAAATTCTGCAAGATCCATCACACTTTCTATCAAAATTGCTTTTATTCTATATGATTTCGCCTAAATAGTAAAGAGGGCGCAAAAAAGTTTACGAAACGGCAATAATTGGTTTGACACAGGACGCTTCGTATGCTATGATACCGAAAGGAATAAGGGAGTAGCCAACGCCGCTGCGGCGTCGGGCGGGTCGTCATCACGGGGCTGCGCCCCCGGTCCGCTCATGAAATGGCGAGACTTTTACCGAAGGCGTCTTTGCAGCCGTCCGACGGTAAGAGTCTTTTTCTTTTCCTAAAACCAATTCTATAATACAGGAGTGTGTTGCATTTATGAGCTTTCTGCTTGACGGCTTTCGAGCCGTAACGTGGCAGCAGGGCGTGATGTACCTCGTGGGCTTCGCGCTCATCTACCTCGCCATCCAAAAAGACTATGAGCCCGCGCTGCTGCTGCCGATGGGCTTCGGCGCCATCCTCGTCAACCTGCCGAGCTCCGGCGTCCTCAACCAGATGGTCGAGGGCATCGGCGAGAGCCATGGCATCATCCAGTGGCTCTTCGAGACCACCATCGAGGCCAGCGAAGCGCTGCCGCTGCTGCTGTTCATCGGCATCGGCGCGATGATCGACTTCGGTCCCTTGCTCTCGAATCCCAAAATGCTGCTCTTCGGCGCGGCGGCGCAGTTTGGCATCTTCTTCACCATGGTCGCCGCCGTCCTGCTCGGCTTCGACCTCGCGGACGCCGCTTCCATCGGCATCATCGGCGCGGCGGACGGCCCGACCTCCATCCTCGTCTCGCAGGTGCTGCACTCGAGCTACGTCGGCCCCATCGCCGTCGCGGCGTACTCTTACATGGCGCTTGTGCCGATCATTCAGCCCTTCGCCATCAAGCTTGTGACGACGAAAAAAGAGCGCCGCATCCGGATGCCCTACAACCCCAAGAACGTCTCGCGCACGCTGCGCATCTGCTTCCCGATCCTCGTGACCATCATCGCGGGCTTCATTGCGCCGATGTCCGTCTCGCTCGTCGGCTTCCTGATGTTCGGTAACCTCCTGCGCGAGTGCGGCTGCCTTGACCGTCTCTCCGAGACGGCGCAGAACACACTGGCGAACCTCATCACGCTGCTGCTCGGCATCACGATCTCGTTCTCCATGCGCGCCGAGCAGTTCGTGAACTGGAACACGCTCATCATCATGGGCCTTGGCCTCGTGGCCTTTGTGTTCGACTCCATCGCGGGCGTGATGTTCGCGAAGCTCCTCAACCTGTTCAGCAAGAAGAAGGTCAACCCGATGGTCGGCGCGGCAGGCATTTCGGCGTTCCCGATGTCCGCGCGCGTCATCCAGAAGATGGGCATTGAGGCGGACAGCCAGAACCATCTGCTGATGCACGCGGTGGGTGCGAACGTCGCCGGGCAGATCGCAAGCGTCCTCGCGGGCGGCATGATCCTCAACCTCGTGCCGCAGCTCTTGAAGTAAGGAGGAACGGAAATGACAGCTTTGCAGGCAGCGCTCACGATCCTGTGGCAGGGGATGCTCGGCATCTTCGCCGTCATGGCGCTCATCACGCAGATCGTCATGCTCTTCACCAAGTTCAGCAAGTAACTGCGTAAACGCAGCAAGCCCTCCCGGCCGGGAGGGCTTGACTTTTGTGCAGCTTTCCAAGGAAATTCCTTGACAAAACGATTTTGACGCCATATAATAACGCATTGTTATGAATAACGTAACGTTATTTTCCGGATTTGAGGTGATGGCTGTGCCTGCTGCAAGAAAGGTTTCCAAAGACGAGATCATCGATGCCGCCGTCGAGGTGCTGCGTGACGGCGGCTTTTCCGCTGTCAACGCCCGCAGCGTCGCGAGAAAGCTTGGCTGCTCCACGCAGCCGATCTATTTTTCGTTTCAGAGCATGGACGAGCTGAAGGCGGCCCTGTCCGAGCGCGCCATACGGATGCACACCCGGCGCGTGCGGGATTCTCTGCGCGCCCACGAGGGAAATGACAGCCGTTACAGCAGCTATGGAATGGGCTTTGTCCGATTCGCGGCGGAGGAAAAGCAGCTTTTCCGCTGGCTTTATCTGGAGGGGAAGCAGCTTGGCCCATATCAGAACGACGTCCTGCTTCCGGAGGTCATTGCGGTTATTGTTGAGGAATTTGGATATACGGAGAACATTGCCCGCCGCTTTCATCAGGATATGATCTACTTCTCCTACGGACTGGCAATCCTCGCCAATACGGATCACCTGCACTTGACGGAAACAGAGCTGCGTGAGGCGTTCCGTCGGGAGTTCCGAGCCCTGACCGCCATTTACGGAAAGCCTGCGAAGCTTCCCGAATTTGCCGTGAAAGCTGGTGTTGTTTTATGAAGCTCTCCTTCTCCCGGCTCGGGCTTGTGCTCTTCGTCTTGCCCATGCTCATCAACCTTGCCTATGTCATGTTCCCGCCGGCTGAGGAAGCGAAGGCGGATGGGGCTGTCCCGCGGTGGGTCGAAGGGATCGAGCAGGTCAGCCGCGCCGCCTATTTGTTCGCGGTGACCTTTTTGGTGAGCCGGGAACCGATCGAGCCGCGGAGCGTATGGCTTTTCCTTGCCGCGCTGTTCCTGCTTCTGTACTATGTCGTGTGGATCCGCTATTTTGCGGGCGGACGGGAAATCGCCCTGCTCAGGCGCGCGTTTCTTTTTGTCCCGATGCCGCTGGTGGTATTCCCTGTGCTGTACTTTCTGTGTGCCGCTGTTTGGCTGCATAATGTTCCCGCCGTGCTCCTTATGATGATCTTTGGCGCCGCGCATCTGACGGTGTCGCTCCGCTCGTTCCGTTCAGCGCCCGAATAGAGGATCGCGCCGCGCCGAGCAAGAAACATGAAAAAAGCGCTTGACAAGTAACCAATCGGTAACTATAATGCAAGTTACCGATTGGTTACTGCTGAGAGGAGGACAATCATGGCAGGGGATACGAAGGACCGCATCCTGGAGACGGCGCTGGAGCTGTTTGCCCGGAACGGTTATCTGGGCACGTCGATGAGTGACATCGCGGCGCGGCTGGGGATCACCAAGGCCGCTCTGTATAAGCACTATGCCGGCAAACAGGAAATTTTGGACAGGATCGTGGAGCGTATGGATCAGATGGACAAGGAGCGCGCCGAGGCGTATGAAATGCCGGAGACGGCGCCGGATGGCTTTGCGGAAGCCTATCTGCACACGCCCGCCGAAAAGATCCGCGCCTACAGTCGGGCGCAGTTCGACCATTGGACAAGAGAGCCGTTTTCCGCGAACTTCCGCAAAATGCTGACGCTGGAGCAGTACCGTGACCCCGGGCTTGCGCGGCTGCACCGCGACTATCTTGCCGGCGGACCGCTGGAGTACATGGCGGCAATCTTCCGCAGGCTGACGGATTCTGACGAGGCCGCCATGCAGCTGGCGCTGGAGTTTTACGGTCCCATGTATTTGCTCTACAGCATTTACGACGGCGCGCAGGACAAGGAGAACGTCGCCCCTCTGCTGGACACCCACGTCGAGCGCTTTATCGACCGGGTCGGCTTCGGCCGTTAAAGCCGTTTTTCGCTCCTGTCCGAAAGGCCGGCGGGCGAGAGGCATCCGCACAAGGGTATCCCGAGCAAAAGGGCAGATCAGCCGGACGCATAGACGCGGTGCTGACCACGACACCGATGGTCCGCACCGCGCTTTGATTTAGAAAGGACGATTTTATGGACGCGATCATTTACACCACCAATGCCGGCAGCACGGCGCGCTACGCCGGGCTGCTGGCACAGAAGACCGGACTTCCGGTCTATTCCCTTGCCGAGGCAAGGAACGCTGTTTCCACCGGCGCGGAGGTCATCTATCTGGGCTGGATCATGGCGGGCTCCATCAAGGGCTATGCCGCCGCGGCCAGACGCTATCGGGTGCGCGCCATCTGCGCCGTGGGAATGGGGCGGACTGGAACGCAGGCGGACAGCGTGCGGAAAAAGACGGGGGTCCCCGCCGGTATCCCGGTGTTCACCCTGCAGGGGAACTTCGACGTGAAGAAGCTGCACGGCATTTACCGCCCCATGATGGAGCTCATGGTCAAAACGGCGGGCAAGGCCCTTGTCGAAAAGAGCGATCGCACGCCGGAGGAGGACGATATGCTGGATATGATGCTCCACGGCGGCGAGCGGGTCAAGGCAGAGAACCTGCGTGCCGTGCTGGACTGGTACAGCGCACGGAAATAGGAAAGGGAGGAGCTTACCATGATGTGTCCAAAATGCGGAAAAGAAATGAGAAAGGGTTATTTGTTCGGCAGCAAGGACGGTGCCTTCAGCTTTGCCAACGAGGTGCCGGACTCCTTTGAAAATGCCAAAAACGCCGACGGCTTTGTAAAGCTCACAGAGCTGAAGGTCGGCGGGCGGACCAGCGTGGAGGCGTGCTGCTGCGAGGCGTGCCGGCTGGTCGTTATTTCATATTGAGAAAGGAAGCGGTGAGCGATGAAGCTCTATTTCGGAAATGCCGTGACCGCGGGCACGACGCTGATGCTCCTTGCCCTGCTGGGCTTTGTCGGGTATTCGATCTATGACCGGGACAATATCCAGTATTGGGGGCGCAGGAGCGCACTGCTGCTGACCTTCGGTCTTGTGGTCTGCAGCTTTGCGGCGGCGCGGGACGGGTTAGATAAAACGATTCAGCACGCCATCGACGGCAGCTGCGCGCCGGGACTGTTCCCACTGATCAGCATTCCCACCATCGTCGGCTGCGCCGGCGCGCTGTTGATCATCATTGCTGCCATCGCCGCGCCCATCGCCAAAACGCAGCGTGCGCGCGAGATATGGTTCTATGTCATGTCCGGCGGCGCGGTGCTGAAGATCGTGACGATGGAGATCGCACGGATCATTCTCTGAAGCGAAAAGGTCGTGTTTTTATGTCGCAGATGAACAAGGGCGGAAAATTTGTTTTCGGAGAGTCGGTGATTCGACCCGATGGATGGGTGAGGCTACCGCCGCAGGCGGCGGAAGAATACCGCATTGCTTCGGAAGGAAAGGCCTATCTGTTTACCGGAAGCAAAATGACCGGCGGCTTCTGTGTGACGCGTCAGGGATTGCTCCTGTCGTCGAAGCTGGGACATATCCTGACCGAAACGCCAACGCTTTTGCATTATGAAGTTCCTGACGGTACTTTTCTTCCCTACAAGGGACGTTCGTACTGCTGGACAGCCATTTCAGCGTCTGGTGAAATTACACTGTCGGAAGAAATGATGACTTTTCTGCATCTGAAGCCGGAGATGCGGCTCCTGTCTGTCCGCAGCAGCGACATCGCTTTTACCATGGGCGCGAAAGGGCCGCTGCTGGAAAAGGCGGCGCAGTTGGACGGTGAGATACCGCAGTTTTGAGAAAAGCAAAGCCTGTGAACAGGCACTTACAGGCTGCTCTCATGACCGCGTTTTCCCCATGGTATGTTCAAAGGAAAGCGGAACGCCGTGCATGACCGCGGCGTATGCGGTCATGCACAGTATTTTTTGAAAAGAGGAAAACCATGAAAAAGACACTGATTCAAAAGCTGGGCCTGCTCGGGGTCGTCAGCTTTCTTTCCTACGCCGCGGCGGTGGCGTTCGCGCCGCTGGCCTATCCGGGCTATGACTGGATGGCGCAGGCGGTCAGCGACCTGAGTGCCGCCAACGCGCCGTCGCTGGCGCTGTGGAACCGGCTCAGCGCCCTTTACAACGCCTGCGAGGTCGTCTGCACGACGGTCGTGTGCATCGGCATCCAGGGGCAAAAGACGCGCCTGCTGCGCGCGGGCGTCTATCTGTTCGCCGTCATGGAGTGGGTCTCCGCCATCGGCTACCGGATGTTCCCGCTCTCGGACAGCGGCTACGCGGGCGCATTTCAGGACGTCATGCACATGGCCGTCACCACTTTGGTGGTGCTGCTGTCCATCGTGTCGCTGACGGTCATCATCATGGCGGGAGCAAAAAGCAGAGCTTGCCGCTCCTACGGCGTGTGCGCGGCCGTCGCCCTCGGCATGATGCTCGTGGGCGTGGTGGGCATGAAGCTGGTCCCGCCGCAATACTTCGGCGTTGTGGAGCGCTTCAGCGTGTTTGCCGCCACGGGCTTCAACGCGGCCCTGGGTATTCACCTGTTCCGGGGAAAGAATGCCGGAGAAACACAAAACGATCAGGAGGAAAAGCCATGATCCCAAATTGGAAGATCTATCCACGCTCTCAGGGACACAGCACGGTGTATCTGAAGAACGTGGTCAACGACCCCGCCATTACCGTGGGCGACTATACCATCTACGACGATTTCGCAAACGACCCGCGCGATTTCCAGCGCAATAACGTGCTGTACCACTATCCTGAATGCAACCATGACCGACTGACCATCGGCAAATTCTGCTCCATTGCCTGCGGCGCGAGGTTTCTCTTCAACGCTGCCAACCACACCCTCGGCAGTCTGTCCACCTATCCCTTTCCCATCCTCTTTGAGGAGTGGGGCCTGCCAACCGATGCGGACTCCATCGCCAAGGCGTGGGACAACCACGGCGACATCGTGGTGGGGAATGACGTCTGGATCGGCTACGAGGCCATCGTTCTAGCGGGTGTGACCATCGGCGACGGCGCCATCGTTGGCAGCCGCGCCGTGGTGACAAAGGACGTGCCGCCCTATACCATTGTGGGCGGCATTCCGGCCAAGCCCATCCGCAAGCGCTTTGACGATGCGGTGATCGAGAGGCTGGAGGCTCTGCGCTGGTGGAACTGGGACAAGGAGAAGATACGGCGCAATCTCCCCGCTATTCAGTCGGGGGATATTGCCGCCCTGGAGCGTGCCGAATGAAGCCGACCGCCGTTGACCCGAGGGCGACGACCCGTGCGGCGGCGTTTGACCTCTGGATGGACGCGCCAAACCCGATGGTGACCTTTTTCAAAACGCTGGATGTGACGCCGCTGGTCCGGTTCAGCCGCAGACGCGGCTATCCATTCAATCTGCTGCTGTGCTGGTGCATCGGCCGAGCGGCGAGCGAGAGCAAGGAGTTTTATCTGCTCCCTGTGGGACATGAGCTGCTGCGGTACGACAGCATCGCGGTCAATACCATCGTAAAAAACCGCGCCGGCGAGGTCAGCTCCTGCGATATGCCGTTCTCGAATGACCTCGCGCAGTTCGGCGCCGACTATCTGCGCTTGACCCGCGCGGCGGCGGAGCACTGCGAAAACCACGACTTAACAGACCGCATGGTCATCGGCACCTCGGCCATCGTGGATACGGAGCTCGACGGGGCCGTGGGCATGAACAGCGGCATTTTCAACAACCCCTTTCTCATTTGGGGCAAATACCGCAAGGGCCTTTTCAAAACGACGCTGAAGCTCTCGTTCCAGTTCCATCACACGCAGATGGACGGCGCGCACGCTGGGCGGTTTTTGCAGCGCTTACAGGAAACGATCGACAGCTTGAAATCGGGAGGATATTAAAGTGGTGCATTTGGCTTATTGCGATAATGCGGGACAAAGAACAAGCTGCTGCGTTCGGCAAGACCCGGCGCGGGACGAACAAAAAAAGAAATGATTTGGAGGATCTATGCAATGAAAAACCTTAAGAAAATCGCGACAGCACGGCTGCTCGCGATCATACTGCTGCTCGCCGTATGTATGGCGGGCTGTGCCGCGCCAGCAGAGTCAAACAGCGGCGTCCCTTCTGAAACGGACGCCCCGGCGGAGTCCGACGGCTCCGGCGCGCCAGCCGATGCGCCGCAGGCGCTGACGCTCCCCATTCTGGACGAGATCAACGCGGACGTTGCGGTCGGAACGGCAGGCTCTTCGCTGCTGGCTGTGCAGGCTGCGGTCAAGCTGCTGGACTGGGGCGTGAATACGGGCCTTGACACGGACGAGATCAGCGGCGCCGCCTCCGCATGGCTGACCACAAAGAACGATGATCGGACCGAGTGCCTGCAAAAGCTGGAACTGGTGGACGAGGCCTACCAAAAGCTGCTGACCGATGAAGCGCGGGAGCTGCTGGACGACGCCGGGTGCGCGGAGGTGGAGATCACCCGGGGCAGCGAGCCGGTCGAGCCCGTGGAAGCCATCATGCGCTCGGCGGGACTGCGGGATGCCGACAGCGGCGATGACGCCGCGTGGGACGTAGCCGGGTTTGAAAAGAGTCTGCTGGAAAATTACGGTGTCACGCCGCATCACTATGAGGATCTGGGCGACGGTGTTTATCAGGTCTATGTGGAGATCAACGGCGAGATCGTTCCCTTTGTCACGGTCGATTCCGCGACCGGCGACTATCACGGGTGATTGCCCGGCCCGTTTCCGGCGGAGGGCAGATGGGACGGGAAAGCCCCGCGGTCAGGCCCCGCTGCCCCAAATAGACTGAAGGGACCGTTCTCTGTGGAGGAGAACGGTCCCTTTTGCGGTGCTATTTGCTCACCAGCAGCTTTTTCATGCCGCGCTCGAGCCCATCCACGCTCAGCGGGTACATATCAATGAGCCGCGCGATGTGGCCGTAGCTCTGGCCCCAATAGCCGCCGTAGCGCGGCGGCTCTTCGGGATTGAGCCAGATGAGATGGTCGTACTGTTCTTTGAAGCGCTTGAGCCAGTCCATGCCGGAGAGTGAGCCGCTGCCGGCGAAATAGTCGTAACGCTTTTCCGTCAGCTCGTACATATCCATCAGCGCGTCGCCGACAAAAATGACCTTGTACTCGCTGCCAAAATTCTTCAGCAGCCACTCGGTCGAAACGCCGTGCTCGCGGTACATCCGCGGGTCGGTGTAGACGCGCGAGTAGACGCAGTTGTGGAAGTAGTAGACGTGCAGCTCCTTGAAGTGGTTGGACTGCCGCGCCGCCTGGAAGAGCATCGAGCAGAGCTGAGAGTAGTAGCTCATCGAGCCGCCGGAGTCCATCAGCATCAGCACCTTGACGGTGTTGCGCCGCGGGCGCTTGTAGCGCACCTTGAGCGTGCCGGCGTTGTCGCAGGTATCGCGGATGGTGCCGTCCACGTCGAACTCCGTCTTGTCGCCGAGCGACTGGTCGGAATACTGCCGCAGCAGGCGGAAAGCCATCTGGAACTGGCGGATGTCGAGCGTGTTGTCGCGCCGGAAATCGCGGTACTTTCGCTCTCCCGCGACCTGAAAGGCGCGGCGGTAGATGCTCTCGCCGCCGACGCGGATGCCCTGCGGGCTGTGGCCGGCATTGCCGAAGTTGGAGTAGCCGCCCGTGCCGATCCAGTATGAGCCGCCGTTGTGCTCCTCGGTCTGCTCGCGGAGGCGTTCTTCAAACATCTTGAGAATCTCGTCGATGCTCTTTTCCGCATAGCCCTGCTCGCGCAGAAAGGCGCGGAACTCCTCAAGCGCGTTTTTCGGGTGGTTGAGCCAGTCCATCAACTCGTCCGGCAGCAGCTCCTCAGGGAAGGGCACGTCCTTGAAATACTCCAAAAACGCGGCGTCAAACTTGTCGTAGTCCGCCTCGCTCTTGACGAGCACGGCGCGGCAGAGGTCGTAAAAGCCCGTCAGCGTTGAGCGGTGCAGCCCGAGCAGCAGGCCCTCCATGAGCGTCATCCACTCGTTGAGTGAAATGCCGAAGCCGCGCTGACGCAGAAGGTAGAAAAATCCGACAAACATGGGCTTACCGCATACGGCGCTGCATCGCCGTGATGTCCTTGTCCTTTTTGAGCAGCACGCCGGCAAAGGGAATGTCCTTTGCGATGCGCGCGGGATCGACGCCGCCGAGCTGGAGCGCGCGGAGCCAGTCCACCAGCTCGCTCGTGGAGGGCTTTTTCTCAATGCTGTCGATCGAGCGCAGCCAATAGAACGCCTGCATCGCCTGTGCGAGCAGCGCTTCGTCGAGCTTGTCAAAGTGGACGCGGATGATCTTCTCCATCTGCTCCTGCGTGGGGAAGGCGATGTAGTGGAAGATGCAGCGGCGCAGGAAGGCGTCGGGCAGCTCCTTTTCCGCGTTGGACGTGATGATGACGATGGGGCGCTGCTTCGCCTTGACCGTCTCCTTCGTCTCGGGGATGTAGAACTCCATCTTGTCCAGCTCCCAAAGGAGGTCGTTCGGAAATTCCAGGTCGGCCTTGTCCACCTCGTCGATGAGCAGCACCACCTGCTCGTCGGAGGAGAATGCCTCGCCGAGCTTGCCGAGCTTGATGTATTTTGCGATGTCGTCCACGCCGGCGGAGCCGAACTGGCTGTCGTAGAGACGCTGGACGACGTCGTAGACGTACAGACCGTCCTGCGCCTTGGTGGTGGATTTCACGTTCCAGATGATGAGCTTCTTGCCCAGTGCGTCGGCGACGGCCTGCGCCAGCATGGTCTTGCCTGTGCCGGGCTCGCCCTTGATGAGCAGCGGCTTTTGCAGCGCCACGGCGATGTCCACCGCGCCCATCAGCTCGGGCGAGGCGACGTAGTTTTCGGTCCCGCGGAAGGAAACAGACATAGAAATACCTCGTTACATAAAAGTTTGATCCTATTTTACATAGCCGCGCCGCCGGTGTCAATGCGGAGCGGGGGAGAAAAAATACTAAAAAATACTCAAACGGTCGTTGCATTCCTGAAGCTGCTGTGCTATAATACAAGAAAGAATCCGATAAGGAGGCAGCGGACCATGAAAAAACTGACCAAAATGCAGCAGAAGGTCTACGATTACATCGCCCAATTCATGACCAAGTGGGGCTATCCGCCCTCTGTGCGCGAGATCTGCGCAGAGCTGAATTTCAAGTCCCCGTCCACCGCGCATTTCCATATCCTGAATCTGGAGAAAAAGGGCTATCTGGAGCATGACGCCGGCAAGGGCCGCGCCATCCGGCTCAAGGGCGAGGCGCAGACCGCGCCTGCCGTGCCCGCCGCCCCTGCGGCGCCGTCGAACGCCGTTGACTTCATGGAGGAGCGAGACGCGCGCGAGAACCGCATCCCCATCGTCGGCAACGTCGCCGCCGGCAGCCCCATCCTTGCGCAGGAGTGCGTGGAGGATTACCTGACCTTTGATACCGGCAGCCGCAGCGGCGAGTTTTTTGCCCTGCGCGTGCGCGGCGAATCTATGCTGGGCGTCGGCATCCTGCCGGACGATCTGGTCGTCGTCCGCCGCCAGCAGACCGCCAACAACGGGGAGATCGTCGTCGCCCTCATCGGGGACGAGGCCACGGTCAAGACCTTCAAAAAGCAGAACGGCGAGATCTGGCTCCTGCCCGCGAACCCCGACTACCAGCCCATCGACGGGCGGGAGTGCGAGGTGCTCGGCAAGGTCGTTGCCGTTGTGCGCCAGTATTGAGCCGGAAACCGACCCTGTATATTGAAAAAGCGTTTCGCGACCGAAAGCAGGCCGCGGAACGCTTTTTTATTGTTGGGAGCAGCGCTCAGCTCTCCGAGCCGGAGAGGTGGAAGCGCCAATCCGCGAAGCCGTAAAACGGATCGGAGGCCGTTGGGGTCATGCCGTCCACGAGACCGGAGGGCGTGAGCACCGTTTTGGACTTGAAGAGCAGCGGCGCAAAGGGCGTTTCCTCGGCAAAGCCCTTGACATACCGCTCGGCGGAGGCGTTCCCGCCGAGCAGGGAGGCGTCGTTCAGGCCGGAGAGCTGTTCGCTCACAAAGCCGCCGTAGTTCAGCGCGCCGCCGGCGTCGAGCAGTGCGCCCGCGTCCCAGTCGGCAGTCAGGCGCACCTCGCCGAGATAGAGGTCGAAGCTGCCGGCCTCCAGCGCGGCGGCGTATTCCCCCCATGGCAATTCGCGCACCGTGACCGTCAGCGCGGCGGTCGTGAGCTGGGCGCAGAGGCTTTCGGCCACCGCACGCTTGAAGGCATTTTCCTCGTTCACCAGCAGCGTCAGGCTGCGCGGACGCGCGGCGGTCACGCCAGCGGCTTCCAGCGCGGTGGCATATTCCTCCGCTGTGGTGCGGTACTCGTATGTCTTCGGATAGTTCGCGTCCTGCGGCGCGATGGGAAGCTGCGCCGCCGTGCCGTGCCCGGAGAGCAGGGAGGAGACAAGCGTGCCGCGGTCGATCACGCCGCTCATCGCGCGGCGCACCGCGGTGTCGTTGAGCGGAGTACGGCTCAGGTTGAAGCCGAGGTACTGCATTGCCGCGGTCGGCACGTCGGTGGACTCCACCGCGCCGCCGACCGTCCGTGCGCCGGTGCCGGTCGGATCGAGGCAGAGGAAGTGGACGCTGCGGGAGGCGAACCGGCTCAGCGCGGTGTCGTTGTCCTTGACCGCGGCAAGCGCGATGCGCTCGAGCGGCAGAGAGCTGCCTTGCCAATGGGGATTTGCGGTCAGCGCCGCGCCGTCGGCTGCCGTTGTGTAGACGTAGGGGCCGGTGCCGAGCGGAACGAGGTCGTTCTCCGTGCCGGCCTTGACGATGGGAATGTCCAGCAGGGCGGGGAAGCTGCCGTTTGCTTGCGTCAGCGTGACGATCAGCGTATGCGCGTCCTGCGCCTTCATCGAGGCGACGTTCGCAAAGCGCGCGCCGTAGCGCGCGGACTCCGCCGCGCGGCGGTAGGCCGCGAGCACGTCGTTCGCGGTGAGGGCCGTGCCGTCGGAAAAGACTGCGCTGCGCAGCGCGAAGGTCCACGTCAGCGCCTGGGCGTCGCAGCTGCTGTGCTCGCACAGCACCGGCTGCGGCGCAAAGGAAGCGTCGAGCGTGAAGAGCGGCTCGTAGAGCAGCGCGCCGACGGTCTGCTGCACGCCGTCGATGCAGGTCACGGGGTCAAAGGTCTGGCCCGAGAGATAGGGCAGGGTGAAGTCGGAGATCTGCGCCGGCTCGCGCTGCGATGTCTCCTGCTCCTCCGGCGGCAGCTCGTCGCCCCAGAAGTCGTCCGGCTCCGGCTCGGCCTCCCAGCAGCCGGTCAGCGAGAGCGCAAGGACCAGCGCGAGCGCGAGCGCCGTCAGCCGCCGCGTCACAGGGCGTCCTCCGTCAGGACGATGACCGCCGCCATGCCGCCGCGCTCGCCGCCCATGCCGCGGTGCGACCAGTAGCGATCGGGGCGGCATTTGGTGCAGTCGGGGTGTACGTCGATGCGCGAGGGGTCCAGTCCGCTGCGCAGCAGCCACAGACGGTTGATGGATTTGAGGTCGATGTGGTACTTGTCGCCGCGGCGCTCGATGCGCTCGTCCACGGCGGGGTCCATGAGTTCATGGAAGGTGTCCGCCACATCGCCGTCGGTCTCAAAGCAGCACTTGCCGATGGCGGGGCCGATGGCCGCGCGCATCGTGTAGGGGTCCGCGCCGTAAAGGCTCATCATCGTGACGAGCGCCTTGAGCACGATGCCGCTCGCCGTACCGCGCCAGCCGGCGTGGATGGCGGCGATGGAGCGCGAGGTCGGGTCGTAGACCGTGATCATGCAGCAGTCCGTTCCGTAGGCAAAGAGCGGCAGGTTCGGCACGTTCGTGATGAGCGCGTCGGCGTCGTAGGGCCGCTCGTCCCAGCGAATTTTGCCGGCATCCTCCTCCCGCGCGACGCGCACGAGGTCGGAGTGGATCTGGCGGCAGCCGACGGCGCGCGAGGCGTCGAAGCCGACGGCGGCGCCGAGGCGGCGGTAGTTTTCGAGGATGTTCTCCTCACGGTCGCCGCGGTTGCTCGCAAGGTTGAGCGAGTCGAACGGCGCGGGACTCACGCCGCCGTGACGGGTGGTGAAGGCGTGGCGCACGCCGCCGACGGAGAGCGTGCCGGCGGTGTCGAAGATCACGCCGTTGACGTTGTGCTCGGTAAAGGACATAAGGGACCTCCTTTCGCGCCTGCGGCGCGGGGAAATTTGCCGCGCACGGCGCGGCGGGGCTGCGGTGAATGGAAAGCTATTGCTGCTTTTTCAATAAATGAAAAGCGATATGGCAGATCAGATATACAAGGCTTTGTATCCCCAAAAAACAGGCAGTGACCAATATTGCTCCGAACCATACCGGAAAACTGATAAATCCACCTGTTTGGAGAAATAAATGGGTATGTTTAAGGCCGCACAGCTCATAGGCGGGAAAGCAGAGTAAAAAATAAAGGGGGATATTCAATAATGTATACCGCCAAGAAACGAACTTGTAAAATAACAACGGCAAACCGATCAGGCTCACCCAGAAAACATAATGCCCGATCTGACTCCGTGCGGGAGGGGAATTTAGTCCCAATAAATCGTCGGAAACGATCAGGCAGAGCAGAATGGTTAAAATTCCCATTACTCCAGCCCAAAGCCACTTTTTGAAAATCCCTTGCTGATTCATTCATACCCTCCAATGATCCTGACTTGCCCGATCACCTCACAGGGTTTCCTCACCGCCGCATTCCAATGTTTCACGAACGAAATGTGCCTGCAGATGACTTTCGGTGACCAGAACGGACTCCTGATGGAAGAAAGCGCACAGGTCCTTGGCGATATCCTTCACAACGGCCTTGTCAACGTCGATCAGGGTGAGGACCAGACTGGTCTCCCGGGCGTATTCTCCACTTTCGTAAATATACCCGCCCTCCTGCACCTGAAAGGAAAAAGGCACCTTGTAGGAATAGCATACATTACGAAGCACCCTGATATACTTTTCGTTTTCAAAGAGCTGTGTGTTCGTCGACAGATCGTTCAGCCCAATGTAGATTTTTGACTCGACCATATTCAGCGCCCCCTGTGTGCCTGACCGATGCGAATTTATTTGCGTGACGTCCTCCGGCAGACCGTCCTGCCGGAGGCGGGAGCCTCCGGACCGGCGCGCCTTCGTGCCGAAAAGGGGTATTCTCTTTCGGAAAGAGAATACCCCTTTTTGTTGTTACCGTCCGCAGCACTGCTTATTTTCCGCGCTGCCGTGCAGCGCAAAAAATGCCGGATGGCAGCTCGCTCGCCGCTGGCGCGGCAACCGCTCGTATGCCGCGTATCAGCAGGCTGCGTCCGTTACCGTCCGCAGCACTGCTTATACTTCTTTCCGCTGCCGCAGGGGCAGGGGTCGTTGCGGCCGATCTTCTGCACCTTGCGCGGCTGCTTTTTCACGCTGCCGTCGCCCGCAGTGGTGGCGACGATGCCCTCGGCCACGCGCTCGCGCTTGACCTCGGCCTCGCTCTTGATGCGGGCGGAGAAAATGCGGCGCACAGTCTCGTCCTGAATGGCGGAGATCATCTCCTCGAACATCTCGAGGGATTCCTTCTTGTAGGCGTCGATGGGGTTGACCTGCGCGTAGGCGCGCAGGCGGATGCCCTGACGCAGCTCCTGCATGGCGTCGATATGGTCCATCCAGTATTCGTCGACCACGCGCAGCAGCACCACGCGCTCAAGCTCGCGCATGATGGGGGAGGTGACGGCCTCCTCCTTGCGCTCGTAGGTGGTGACGGCGGCGTTGAAGAACAGCTCCGTCAGCTCGTCCTCGCCCATGGCGGCGAGCTCAGCGGGCGTTTCGGTGACCATGCCGCGCGGGAAGTACATACCCTCGAGGCTGCCGAGGATCTCGCGCACGCCGTCCTCGTCGAGCTTACCGTGCTCGCCGGAGTGGAGCGTGACCTGATTGGAAATGCCGCTGCGGATCATGCCGAAGATGGTATCCTTGAGGTTGCGGCCGTCGAGCACCTGCTTGCGCTGCCCGTAGATGATCTCGCGCTGCTTGTTCATCACGTCGTCGTATTCAAGCGTCGCCTTACGGGACTGGAAGTTGCGGGACTCGACGCTGGTCTGTGCGTTCTCGATGGACTTCGAGAGCATCTTGTTCTCGATGGGCGTGTCCTCGTCGAGGTTCATGCGGTCCATGAGGTTCGTGATGCGCTCGCCGCCGAACAGGCGCAGCAGATCGTCCTCGAGCGAGAGGTAGAAGCGCGTCTCGCCCGGGTCGCCCTGACGGCCGGCACGGCCGCGGAGCTGATTGTCGATGCGGCGGGAGTCGTGGCGCTCGGTGCCGATGATGAACAGACCGCCGGCCTCGCGCACGCGGTCGGCCTCGCCCGCGATCTCGGCCTTGTGTTTGGCGAGCGCTTCGGCGAACAGCGCGCGGGCGTCGAGGATCTCCTGATCGTCGGTCTCAGCGTAGCCGGTCGCCTCGGCGATCAGCTCATCGGAGAGCCCGGCCTTGCGCAGGTCGTTCTTCGCCATGTATTCGGCGTTGCCGCCGAGCATGATGTCGGTGCCGCGGCCCGCCATGTTGGTGGCGACCGTCACCGCGCCGAGCTTGCCGGCCTGCGCGACGATCTCGGCTTCCTTCTCGTGGTTCTTCGCGTTGAGCAGGTTATGCTTGATGCCCTCGCGGGAGAGCAGATAGGACAGGTGCTCGTTCTTCTCGATGGACACCGTGCCGACCAGCACGGGCTGGCCCTTGGCGTGGCATTCCTTGACCTGCGCGATGACCGCGCGGTACTTTGCCGCCTCGGTCTTGTACACCACGTCGGGATCGTCGATACGCGCGATGGGGCGGTTGGTGGGGATCTCGATGATGTCGAGGTTATAGATGGTGCCGAATTCCTCCTCCTCGGTCAGCGCCGTACCAGTCATACCGGAGAGCTTCTTGTAAAGGCGGAAGTAATTCTGGAAGGTGATGGTCGCGAGCGTCTTGCTCTCGCGGGCGACGGTGACGTGCTCCTTGGCCTCGATGGCCTGATGCAGACCCTCGCTGTAGCGGCGGCCGAACATCAGTCGGCCCGTGAACTCGTCGACGATGACGACCTCGCCGTCCTTGACGACGTAGTCGATGTCGCGCTTCATCGTGCCGTGCGCCTTGATGGCCTGATTGATGTGGTGGGCGATGGTGGAGTTTTCGGGATCGGACAGGTTCTCGATCTCGAAATACTGCTCGGCCTTGGCGATGCCGCGGGCGGTGAGCGTCGCGGTCTTGGCCTTTTCGTCCACGATGTAGTCGGCGTCGACGTTGACGTCCTCTTCCTCCTTTTCGTCCGTCTCCGCGATGACCTTCTTGCGGAAGCGGGCGACGAGAGCCTCGGTGCGGCTGTACATCTCCGTGGACTTCTGTCCGATGCCGGAGATGATGAGCGGCGTGCGCGCCTCGTCGATGAGGATGGAGTCCACCTCGTCCACGATGGCGAAAGCGTGGCCGCGCTGCACCAGTTCGGAGGAGAAGAGCGCCATGTTGTCGCGCAGGTAGTCGAAGCCCATCTCATTGTTGGTGCCGTAGGTGATGTCGGCGGCGTAGGCCGCGCGGCGCTCGTCGCTCGTGAGGTCATGGACGATCAGGCCCACGCTCAGGCCGAGGAAGCGGTGCACCTTGCCCATCCACTCGCTGTCGCGCTTGGCAAGGTAGTCGTTCACCGTGACGATGTGCACACCGTTGCCGGTGAGCGCGTTGAGGTAAGCGGGGAGTGTGGCGACGAGCGTTTTGCCCTCGCCGGTCTTCATCTCGGCGATGCGCCCCTGATGGAGCACGATGCCGCCGATGAGCTGCACGCGGTAGGGATACAGTCCCAGCACGCGGCCGGCGGCCTCGCGTACGGCGGCGAAGGCCTCGGGCAGGATGTCATCGAGCGTTTCGCCGTTGGCGAGCCGCGCCTTGAATTCCGGCGTCTTGGCGCGCAACTCCTCGTCCGTCAGAGCGCGGTACTCGTCCGCCATCGCCTCGATCTTATCGACGATCGGATAAATGCTCTTGAGCTCCCGCTCGGAGTAGGTGCCGAAGAGCTTGGTGATCAGTCCCATATCAAAAACTTCCTTTCACGGAAAATCGAAATACTTTTGCAAAAAAGCATAAAAATACTTCTATAGTATAGCACGCCCTGCCCGGATATGCAAAGGAAAAATGCGCGGGAATGTGAACGGACGGTAAATTTCCGCACAATATGATGCCTGTGTGCCTTGCAAGCGGGTGCGGCGTGTGTTAAGATAGAGAAACCACAAAGCAAGAGACCCACAGCGAAAGACATCGGAGGATTTTACGATGAAACTGCATTTTTACGGCGCGGACCGCTGCGTGACCGGCTCGTGCCACTGTCTGGAGATCAACGGCAAGCGCATCCTGGTGGACTGCGGCTTACAGCAGGGGCGCGACGAGCTGGACAACGCCGTGTTCGCCTTCAACCCCGGCGACATCGACATCCTGCTCGTCACCCACGCGCACATCGACCACACGGGGCGTATCCCCCTAATGGTCAAGCGCGGCTTTACCGGACGCATCCTGACCACCCGTGTGACCGCCGACCTCATGCGCATCATGCTGCTCGACTCCGCTCATATTCAAGAGAGCGACGCCGAGTACCGCAACCGCAAGGGTCAGCGCGCGGGGCGCGAGCCGGTCGAGCCGCTCTACACCGCCGAGGATGCGATGAATGTCTTTAAGTTCCTCACCGTCTGCGAATACGGCCAGAGCGTCGAGCTGTGCGAGGGCGTGAGCGCAGTCTTTACCGACGCGGGGCATCTGCTCGGCTCGGCCTCCATCACGCTGGAGCTCACGGAGGGCGGCGTGCACAAGACGCTCGTTTTCTCCGGCGATATCGGCAACGTCGACCAGCCCATCATCCGTGACCCGCAGCTTTTGAAGAGGGCGGACTATGTGGTGATGGAGTCCACCTACGGCGACCGCAACCACACCGAGGTGTGGAGCTACACCGACGAGCTGGCGGAGATCATCGACGAAACGCTCGGCAAGGGCGGCAACGTTGTCATCCCGTCGTTCGCCGTGGGCCGCACGCAGGAGCTTTTGTACTTCATCCGTGAGATCAAGGATCAGGGGCTCGTGAAGTCCGTGCCCGATTTCCCGGTCTATATCGACTCGCCGCTCGCCAAGGCGGCGACCACGGTGTTCTGCGGCGACCTGCACGGCTATCTGGACGAGGCCGCGCTCGAGCTGGTGAAGGACGGCACGCATATGTTCTCGTTCCCGAACCTGCATTTGGTCGAGACGACCGAGGAATCCAGAATGCTCAACCTCGACAAAACGCCCAAGATCATCATTTCTGCCTCCGGTATGTGCGATGCGGGGCGCATCCGCCACCATCTCAAGCACAACCTCTGGCGCGCGAACAGCGCGGTGGTGTTCGTCGGCTTCCAGTCGCCCGGCACGCTCGGCCGCAAGCTGCTCGACGGCGCGGAGAGCGTGAAGCTCTTCGGCGAGGAGATCGCCGTCAAGGCGAAGGTCGTGAATTTCCAGGGCCTTTCCTCCCACGCCGACCACGACCATCTGATCGAGTGGATCAAGGCGTTCGATCCGAAGCCCGCGCACGTCTTTGTCGTCCACGGCGACGCGGACGTGGCGCCCGCGTTCGCGGACGAGCTGTGCTCCCTCGGCTTCTCCGCTCACGCGGCGAAGTTCACCGAGAGCTACGACCTCGCCGCCGGCGTGATGCTCAGCGAGGGCTACATCTCCGAGCGCAAGCGCACGATGCGGGCCAGCCGCGCGGACAACCTCTACGGTAAGCTCCTTGCCGCGGGCGAGTCTCTGCTTGAGCTGATCCGTAAGAGCAAGGGGATGCCGAATAAGGATGTCATCTCCTTCACCGGCCAGATCCTCTCGCTCATCAACAAATACAAATAAGGGAAAGGGCGCGGTGCTCCACGCCCTTTTTTGAGGGAAAACACTATGGCTGTCACGAAAAATCAGGAATACACCGTTACCGTCGAGGGCTATTCGGGCGAGGGCGCGGGCGTCGCGCGCATCGACGGTTTTGTCGTCTTTGTGTCCGGGGCGCTGCACGGCGAGGTGTGCCGCGTTCTTATTTTAAAGGTGTTGAAGTCCGCGGCCTTTGCCAAGGTGCTCGAGGTGCTTGCGCCCTCGCCGCACCGCATCGCGCCGGACTGCCCGTATTTTCCGCGCTGCGGCGGCTGCACCTACCGCCACATGGACTATGCCGAGGAGCTTGCCCTCAAGCGCCGGCGCGTGCAGGATAATCTTGCGCGCATCGGTGGGAGCGAGGTCGAGGTGGAGGAGATCCTCGGCGCGGCGGAGACGCGGCGCTACCGCAACAAGGCGCAGTATCCCGTCTCGCCGGACGGCAGAGTGGGGTTCTACCGCGCCCGCACGCACGAGGTCATCGACACGCGGGAATGTCTGCTGGTGAAGCCGGAGGCGGACGCCGCGGCGGAGGCCGTGCGGCAGTATATGCGCGATTTCCGCGCGGCGGGCTACGACGAGCGGACGGGGCGCGGCCTTCTGCGCCATGTCTATGTCCGCTCGAACACGAAGGGCGAGAGCCTGATCTGCCTGCTGGTGAACGGCAAGCGACTGCCGCATGAGGCGGAGCTGGTCGAGCGGCTGCGCCGCGCCTGCCCGAAGGCGGTGGGCATCGTGCTCGGCGAGAACACGCGGCGGGACAATGTGATCCTCGGCGAGCGCTACCGCACGCTCTGGGGGGCCGACCGGCTGGAGGATGCGCTCTGCGGGAGAGTGTTCCGGCTGAGCGTGCCGTCGTTCTATCAGGTCAACCACGAACAGGCCGAGCGGCTCTACGCCAAGGCCATTGAGTATGCGCAGCTCACGGGTGAGGAGACGGTGCTCGACCTCTACTGCGGCGCGGGGACCATCACGCTCGCGCTCGCGCCCCACGCGAAGCGCGTCCTCGGCGCGGAGATCGTGCCGGAGGCCATCGACGACGCGCGGGAGAACGCCGCGCGGAACGGTGTGGGAAATGCCGAATTCTTCTGCGGCGACGCCTCCGACGTGGCAAAAAAACTCGCGCAGGAGAATCTGCGGCCCGACGTCATCACGGTCGATCCGCCGCGCAAGGGGCTGGCGGAGGACGTGGTGGAAAGCATCGCGCGGATGCAGCCCGAGCGCGTGGTGTATGTCTCCTGCGACAGCGCGACGATGGCGCGCGATGTGAAGCGCTTCGCCGCCCTCGGCTACCGCGCCGTGCGCACCTGCGCGGTCGACCTCTTCCCCCGCGCCGACCATGTGGAGGCGGTGGCGCTGCTCAAAAGGCGGGAGGATGACCAAGGACCTGACAATTAAAAAATAAGCAAAATGCACAAGAAATAGATGGAAAAATTGTAGATTTATGCTTGACAAATGTCGAAATATGGGTTATTATACCTTTTACCTTGATGGCATTTTCTTAACGGAGCCTTTACATGCCTCCGCAAGTTCATCCTGTTGGCAAACCGATCGAAAGGCCGGGACGCAAAGCTATAGTGTCTAAATGAACACCCTTGAAAAAGGTTCACATGACAGACTGGCCGCACCATTTCCTGCGGTCAGTCTGTTTTTTTTGCCGCCGGCCCCCTGCGGCGGCCCCCATTTATTGATCCTGAGGTGAATCCCTATGGCATATATGCGGCTGGGCGACCTGCTGCTGTCTTCGGGCGTGATCTCGCACGAGCAGCTTGAGCGGGCGCTGGAACTGCAAAAGGAAAGTAAGGAGCGTCTGGGCGACGTGCTGGTGCAGAGCGGCATCATCACCGAGCAGCAGCTCATCGAGGCGCTGAAAATACAGCTCGGTGTGGAGTTCGTCGATCTCACAGCGGTCTCCATTCCGGTGGAGCTGGCGAAATATGTGCCGCGCACGCTGGCGAAGAAATACTGCGTGGTGCCTGTGAAGCTGGTGCGCGACACCCTCTACCTCGCGATGAGCGATCCGCTGGACTTCATCGCTCAGGAGGAGGTCAAGGCCGCCTCGCGCAAGCGCGTGATTCCGATGATCGCCACGCACCGCGCGACCGAGCAGGCCATCAGCCGCCTCTACGGCAGCGAGGGCACCGCCCGCGTCATCGAGGAGATGAAGCGCGAGGCGGGCGCCGCCGGACTGGATATCGTGCCCGCGCAGCTCGCGAAAGACAGCGACAGCAGCGAGGGCGCGCCGACCATCCGCTTTGTCAACTCCCTCATCGAGCGCGCCTTTACCGAGCGCGCGAGCGATATCCACCTCGAGCCGCAGGAGGGCGAGATGGTGGTGCGCATGCGCATCGACGGCCTGCTCCGCCGCGTTCTGACTGTGCCGGCCGAGCTGCAGAGCACCGTCATTTCCCGCTTGAAGATCATGGGCGGCATGGACATTGCCGAGCGCAAGGTCCCGCAGGACGGCCACGCCATGCTGCGCGTGAAGGGCAGCGAGATCGACCTGCGTATCTCCTCGATGCCGACGGTGTACGGCGAGAAGATTGTGCTGCGCCTGCTCAACAAGACCTCGCAGCTCCTCTCCCGCGACGCCATCGGGCTGGAGGGCGACGACCTTGAGTCCTATCAGGCGCTGCTTCGGAATACCGGCGGCGTGATCCTGCTGGTCGGCCCCACGGGCTCCGGCAAATCCACGACGATGTGCGTGATGCTCCGCGACCTCGCGCGCGAGGAAGTGAACATCGTCACGCTCGAGGACCCTGTGGAATATTACATCCCCGGCGTCAGCCAGTGCCAGATCAACGAAAAGACCGGCATGACCTTCGCCGGCGGCCTGCGCGCCATTCTGCGCCAGGACCCCGACATCATCTCCGTCGGCGAGATCCGCGACGGCGAGACCGCGAGCATCGCCATGCGCGCGGCCATCACCGGCCATCTGGTGCTCTCGACCCTGCACACCAACGACGCCCCCTCCGCGGTCGACCGTCTGCGCGACGTCGGCGTGGAGCCGTGGCTTATCTCCGGCGCGCTGCGCGGCGTGGTGTCTCAGCGCCTTGTGCGCCGCATCTGCCCGCACTGCAAAAGAGCCTATCATCCCGCGAGCGACGAGCTGGCCCTGCTGGGGCTGGACGACGCGCCGGACCTTGTGTTCTACAAGGGCGAGGGCTGCCCGGACTGCCATCACACCGGCTACACCGGCCGCCGTGCCGTGTTCGAGATCCTGATGATCGACGCGCCGCTGCGCCGCCTCATCACCGCCGGCGCGAGCGCGGACGCGCTTGCCGACGAGGCCCGCAGACATGGCTTCACCACCATGCGCGAGCGCTGCCGCGACCTGGTGCTGCGCGGCGAAACGACGGCTGAGGAGGCCGCCCGCACCATCAGCTCCACCATCGAGAGCTGAACGGAATGACCAAAGAAAAAGGCAGGTGAATCGGCTTGACGACCTATAAGTACAAGGGCCAGTCGCTCAGCGGCGCAAGGGTGAGCGGCGTGGTGCGCGCCTACGACGAGTTTGAGGCCGTCGCCAAGCTGCGCGACACCTGTGCCTTTATCACGAAGATCGAGCCGGTGAAGGAGCGCGGGAACGCGCTGGATAAGCCCATCGGCTTCCGGCTCAAGGACAAGGAGCTGGCGCTGCTCTGCTCGCAGTTTTCCATCATTCTCACCTCGGGGCTGAGCGTGATGCGCTGCGTGGAGATGGTCGCCTCGCAGACACGCAATAAGTACACGCGCAGGATGCTGGAAAAGGTGGCCGAGGAGGTCGGCGCGGGCTATTCCCTCGCGCAGAGCTTTGAGAGCAACGCCCCTTATCTGCCCGCCACGTTCATCGAGACCGTGCGCGCGGGCGAGGAGTCCGGCACGCTCGCGCTGTGCTTCGACCGCCTGCACCGCTACTACGAGCGCACCGCCAGGACCCGCGCGAAGATCATCAGCACGATGACCTATCCCGCGATGGTCATTGTGGTCGCCATCATCGTGTTTATCATCATCATCGCCGTAGCCGTGCCGGCCTTTACCGACGCCTTTGCCGACCTCGGCGAGGGCGAGCTGCCGGGCGTGACGAAGGCGCTGATGGCCGTGAGCGGCTTTTTCAACCGCTGGTGGTGGCTGCTGCTGCTCATCGCGGCGGCGCTTGTCATCGCCTATCTCGCCTTCAAGCGCACCGAGCGTGGCAAGCTCGTGCTGGCGTCCTACGCCATCGAGCGCGCGCCGCTGCGGCGGCTGCGCAGCATGAGCGCGGCGGGACGCTTCGCCAATACCATGTCCACCATGCTCACCGCCGGGCTCGGCGTGCCGCGTGCGCTGGACGTCACCAGCCAGGTCGTGGGCAACTACCTCTTTTCCCTCGGCGTGCGCAAGGTGAAGGAGAACGTGGAGCGCGGCCGCGGCATTGCCGAGAGCATGGCGGGCGTAGAGTGCTTCCCCAAGATGCTCACCGAGATGGTGGGCGTGGGCGAGCGCGCGGGCTCGCTGCCGCAGACGCTCGACGTCATCGGCAATTACTTCGACAGCGAGGTCGAAACGCAGAGCACGCGGCTGCTCAGCGTGCTCGAGCCGGTCATCACCATCGTGCTCGCGGTCATCGTGGTCGTGCTGCTGCTGGCGGTGTACCTGCCGATGTTCAGTATGTACGGCAGCATTTGATACGTTATCATTTCCGCGCGACCACCCCGCGCGGGACGATATAGAAAGAAACGGAAAAGGAGAATTTTTATTATGCTGAAGAAACTCACCAACAAAAAGGGCTTCACCCTTATGGAAATGCTGATCGTCGTCGCGATTATCGCCATCCTTGTTGCTATTGCGATTCCTACGTTTAGCGGTGCGCTTACAAAGGCACATACTGCTACAGACACCGCCAATATTCGCGCGGGTTACGCATCTGCGCAGATTGAGGTTATGACGAGCAATACTCTACCCACCGATACTTACCTGCAGCCGGACGGTTCCATCGGCGCAAAGAATAGTGCGTATAAATGTTCTGGTGAGCAGAAGACCGCTGTTCAAATCGGTGGTAAGCTGAATGCATCTTGGGAAAAAGGTCAGGTTATTAAGTATACGGTCGATGCAAATGGTGTTACTGGCATTAGCGCGGAAACTGCATCCTAACTTTTTCCAAAACTTTTCATGAGCCCGCGCCGGAGCGCACGCTCCGGCGTGGGAACGCCCCCTTCCTTCTTGGATGAGCCGTTTCTGCAGAGGGCTCATCTTCGGCGCTATGCTAAGAAATAAGGGGGTGGCCGAGGGTCGGCGGCCATCCCCCACGAAGGACTTTTTCCAAGGAGGAATTTTACGATGCTCCATCTCACCCCCTTCCTCACCGTATACTGCTGCGTGCTCGCCGCGCTGCTCGGCGCCTGCATGGGGAGCTTCCTGAACTGCATGGCGTGGCGCGTGGTGCATGGCGAGAGTGCGCTGCGCGGGCGGTCGCACTGCGACGCGTGCGGCCATGTGCTCGGCGCGCGGGACCTCGTTCCGATCGTGAGCTATCTCGCCTCCGGCGGGAGGTGCCGCTACTGCGGCGCGAAGCTCTCGAGCCGCCATGTGTGGGGCGAGGTGATCGGCGCGGCGGTGTTCGTGTCGCTCCTGCTGCATTATGATATTTCGCTCCGGCTTCTCGAAGCGTGGCTTCTGGCAAGCATTCTGCTCGCCTGCTCCTTCGCGGACCTGGAGGGGTACATCATTCCCGACCGCTTTTTAGCGGCCGGTCTTGTGCTTTTTATCGCGTCCCTCTTTTTTGCGCCCGAACCGCTCGGACGGCTCGCGGACGGGCTGCTCGGCGGCTTCGGCGTGGCGCTCGGCCTGCTGGCGGTCGTCACGGTGCTGGAAAAGCGCATGGGGCGCGAGGCGATGGGCGGCGGCGATTTGAAGCTGCTGTTCGTCACCGGCCTGTTTTTCGGCTGGAAGGGCAACCTTTTCTGCCTGATCTTAGCCTGTATCTTCGGCATCGTCTTCGGCCTGCTCGCCGCCCGGCG
>ERZ773228.1350-NODE-1350-length-26075-cov-5.163336_pt1 | contig 26075 bp, 22 predicted proteins | sample MGYA00580524_ERZ773228 | MGnify/ENA primary metagenome ERZ773228 (study PRJEB29015, sample SAMEA2737768) | human gut metagenome | biome: human gut; feature: human-associated habitat; material: faeces | place: China | collected 2012 ... | reverse complement strand
CAACTGCCCGCACTGCGGGCAGAAGTGATTGGGCAGAGCGTCGGTTCCGACGCCAGCCCTTTATCCTGCTTTCTTTTTCGTCCTCGGAAAAGCCGCAAAAGCGCAGGAAACGCAGTCATACCAACGTTTCCAACACGTTGATCACACGGCCTTCAACACCTCCGGCACAAACGGCCCACGTTCGCTTTTTCGGATGAAAGCGGGTACAACACTCGCCTTCGCCAGCAGGAGCGCACACAGCGGCTCACAGGGCGAAACAGGGGCGTTTCGGATGGGGGCGCTATCACTACCCTCGGAGCGTTTTGCGCGGTTCGGAAACCCTGCGCGGTCGGGTGTCAGAACGGCATACTTTGCCGTTTTTGGGTCTTGGCCGGGAGCACTTCCGAAGGCGCAGACTGTCAATAAAGTGGTAAATTCTCCGCGACGGAAAGGAAGAGTGTGCGCGGGAAACCCAAGAAGGGTGTCCTGCGCCATTGAAATCCTAAGTTTTCAGAACTTTTATAAAGTTCTGAAAACTTGCTCAGCGGGGAGAAAAGACTTTTTCGACACGCTGAGCCTTCGGAACAGCGATGCGCTCATGCGCGTCGCTGTTTCGAGGCGTCGCGGCCCCGCTGGGCTGCGTGATCCCATTGCTGTTTCCCTCACAGCACCGAAGGGCCTCACGGTTTTGTCTGTCCATGATAACAGCACGCAGAGAAAGATGCTCGCCAGTTTCACACGCTGATTTGCTCCATGCGTCTTGCCACTCGCTGCCGTTCCTTTGCTCTGTCCACAGCATCCATCTGCCGCCGATAAAACTGGTCGATGGAAAACTGGATCGGCAGGATCGTGTAGAGCAGACTTCCGTTTTGCTTGCGCCCGTCCCGCGTGATAATGCTGGTGCGCTCTGTACGGATGAGCCCGCGTTCCTCCAACTCCTGCATGTACTTCCGCACGGTGTTGTTGCTCATGCCCACCGCCTTGCCGATGGTGGCGTAGCTGGGATGGCACTGGTAGGTTCTGCGGTCTTCGATGCGGAGCAGGTAACCGTAGACAGCGATCGCGCCGTGAGACAGACCCAGCTGATAGATCTCATTGGGCAGCGGAAAATAGTTCTTGACCGGGTCGCGCTTTGTCCAAGTTCTCATCTGGCACCTCCGGTCTGCCGCTCTACCCACTGTTGGAATTTATCCTTGGGCACCACGAACCGACTGCCGATACGCACAGACGGAAATACTTCTTCGTGCATCAGCTCGTAGGCACTGGAGATGGACACGCCCAGCACCTTTGCCACCAGTTCCGCGTTGAGGAACAGCGGCAATTCATCGTAGCTGTGATAGGTTGATATTTTCAAAATCGTTACCTCCAATAGAATTCAGAGAAAAATTACTTGCGTTTCGGAGGTCCCTCTGTTAGACTGTTTGCAGATGGAGTCTGCGTTTTCCGAAACGCGGCACGCCGCTGGACTGCTGCAACAGTTCAGCGGTTTTCCTTTTTGCAGGAACGATAGATACCGATCCCCCCTTTCTTAACGATCTTCTGCCACGCACCGTACCAGTTCCTGCCCTGCGGCCTTGTTTGACCCGCACGGCGTTTTCATCTGCCCTGGCACGCTCGACCGCTTTACCGCGGCGTCCTGGCGTTACTTCTCCGGCATGTATCATCTCCGGTGATGGGTATTCAGTTGTCGAGGTGCAGAGACGACCGAATTTTTCTCTTGACTTTATCGCCCATACAGGTTAGACTTATTTTTGAAATAAAGAATATTCGGTCTATGTACTTAGACTAACAGAAATGAAAAAATCTGTCAAGACTGATAAATGAACAGATTGTAAATAAGTCTAAAACGGGAGAGTGAAAATGATCTCTTTTCAATTCGAAACCTACATTGCGGATGGTGCGGAGCATTATAGCTATGGCGCGGACTACGGAAAGGGCATGGTGCAGACATCGAAGACCGTGTCGTTTCCCGAGAGCTTGCTGTCACTCGTTGACATGAACATCGACGAGATCGAGCCGGCGATCCGGCAGCTCAACGAGGTACTCTGGCAGCTTACGACAACACGGGAGAAACAGTATGTCGAGGAAGTAAACGCACTGTTGGATGAACTCGAACTGCGGCACATCTATTTTCAGCAGCTTGCGCTGGACTGGAGGTATCGGCTGTCACGGGCGGTGATCTTCGAACAGTACACGGAGGATATGCTGCCACGCAAATATCTCTATGCGTTACCGGACACCTTGCGACGGATGCAGGGACAGATCGTGGAGCTGTTTGAAAATGTGCTGGATGCGGACAACAGCGACGAGCCGACCTCGAAGCGAATGGTCGACTATTATCAGCGCAGCGGCGAGACGGCATTTCGATTCTATCCGCAGCCGATTGGGTTTGAGTTGATCGGTGAAGTGTTTACCGAGGTTCTGACGCCAAATAACATCTACGATATCCTCGACTTCCAGCTCCGCGCCTGTGTGAAGCAGGAAATTAAGATGCGTCGCTGCAAAAACTGCGGCAGGTACTTTGCGGTGATGCGGCATGGCGCGACGGAGTACTGCGGTCGCGTGGCCGACGAGCGCGGGCGCACCTGTCGGGAGGTCGGGGCCATCAATACATGGACGCGCAGCAAGCGGGACGATGAGGTATTCAAGGTCTACCGCCGAGAGTACAAAAAGCGCTTTGCGTGGATCAAGGCCGGACGGATCACCGATCAGCAGTTTTACGATTGGAGCGAACGTGCCAGAGCGGAAAAGGATAAATGTGAGCAGGGCCTGATCTCTCAGAAGGAACTGGAGGTCTGGCTGAAGGAATCCAAATGAAAAACCGTGTGCTGACCTTGCGGTCAGCACACGGTGTTCTTTGTCTATAGCGAGGCAGATTTTAAACCGCCCCATGCGGAATCTGAATGCTATTTTTCTTTATTCCCCGCATCTTCCAGCAGATTTGTAACCACTTCGCTGAGCTGCGCGGCGTTCTTGGAAGTGATGACGGGAACGCCGGTCTGCGTCTCAATGGCCTTCCGTGCGTCGCCGGCCACCTTGCCACCGGCACGGGCCACGTCGATGTTCTCCGAAAGGGTTGCCGGTGCTTTCTGTTTGGAAATTTCCGTGGTGGTGGCCTCCGCCAGCATATTCAGCACCAACTCCAGCGTGGTCATGTTATCACGAAGGTTTTCCTTTTTCAAGCCTTTTAGGTTTTTGTACTGGCGGGTGGACATCCCCGACCATGCACGGGAGATCTCATCGGTGAGGATGGCGTATTCCACGCCCTTCTGCACGCCGCGGGCATCCCATTCATCGGTCAATTCTTTGCGAACTTGGATGGCTTGCAGCCGCTGGTTAATCCACTCGCGGGTATAGCCCTTTTTGAGATAGGTTTCCAACGCTCGCTCGATGGTCAACTCCGGATCGATGGTTTCCTCAATGCGCTCCCGGCCGACCTGCGCCAGCCAGAGCTTGAACGGCTCTGCCTTGGGTGACGGGATGGACTGGATGATGCGGAGAAGTTGCTCGGTATCGGCCACATCGGTCAGGCGTTTTTTTCCGTCTGGAGCAGTCATTTTCAAACCGTGACAATTTGTCACGGTTTCATTGCCCTCGGCCTTCAACCGTTGTTTGAGTTTGCGCCAATACGCCGTGGGATCAACGCTATCCGTCAGTACGCCAACTACATCGACAATAGAAAAATACCATTCCTCTTTTTCCTCGTCCCACGCCGTGCGGATACGTTGGTTTTCAAAAAGTTTGATTTTATCGTTCATCTCTATTGTATGTGTTCTCCCTGCTCATGTATTGCTCTCATTTTACTATAAACCAAATCCGTTTTACAGAAGTTGTATTCCGAATACAGCAAATCTGACTTCAACACATAATGCCGATTTCGTTGCCGTCTTCATACATATCTGCAGCACAGTTACAGTGGTAGGGAACAGCATTCTCTCCCCCATTAAAGTCTTAGATCCAGATTGCTCCCGACTTACAATCTCTCGGTCAATCGCAAAGGCAATATCTCCGTCACTGGATTCTAAACAGACCTTGATTTTGAAGTAACTACACCCCCATCCCTGTCTACATTGTTTCTAATCTTTTCCACAAGCAAATTTAAGTTCTCATCTCGCACGGCTTTTTTCAGTTCACATTCCCAAATTGTAATGACATTCCACCCTAAGATTTTCAATTCTTCGGCATTCTTTTGATCGCGTTCAACATTCTGCAATATCTTAGGTCTCCAATAGTCTTGGTTTGAACTCGGCCACACAAATCTGGGGCAATCATGTTTATGCCAGAAGCACCCGTTAATAAAAATTACCGTACGATATTTAGGCAATACTATATCTGGACACCCTGGGAGTTTCCTCACATTTTTTCGATATCTGAACCCTTGTGAGAAAAGGTATTTTCTCACAATTTCCTCTGGTTTTGAATTTGTACTGCGAATATGAGACATATTCATGCTTCGGACTTCTTTAGAGTGATTATCAGCCATTTCTTTCACGACCAGCTAAATTCTTTTCCAAAATCTGAGCAAGTTTTTCTGCTATCGACTTAGCCATAATTGGAGGAACAGCGTTGCCAACTTGTTGATACTGCTTATCCTTTGACCCACAGAACACAAAACTATCTGGGAATGTCTGCAATCGAGCAGCTTCTCTAACACTAATCGCCCGATTCTGCGTTGGATGAATCCACATTGACTTTCTAACATTGACCACTGTCCCGCTTGGTTCATCATAATTTAGTCTAAGATAGATTGTATTCTGAGTCCGTGCAACATCCGTATAGGTATTCGTTTTTAGAGAGTCTTTAAGTGAATGAAAATTCTGTCCTTGTTTAAGAGCACGAAAGCGCTCCATCGCAGTATCAGTTGTTTTCGTGACCATGTGATTTCTCAGGATTGAGGAGTTGCGCAAAGATGAAGCAAGCTCACTAAGGTTTTCCTTGGGCTGCAGTACAATGCCATTTCGGTCATCAGCAAGATCAACAACAGGCTTGACGTCTTCCAGATCGCTAATTGCATCCTTTACTGTACGATATTCATCTGCGTCAAAATGCCCCTTGGGCAAAGCAATTTTTGCAGAAATACTACGTTTTATTCCTATAACAACAAAACGCATTCTTTTTTGAGGCGCACCATAATCAGCAGCGCAAAGGACATCGCTATAAATCACATAATCATTTTCTGGAGCTTCGAGATTTTTTTTCAGGTAATCATAAACTGCAAATGAACGTATTTGTGCGGCTAAGCCATTATCTTGAATATACTTGTCTACAACAATGTTATTCTCAAATATCTCTTGAGCCTTGCTCAGCATTCGCTGGATCATTATAGACGGTTCAATCTTGTCCTTTATTCTATCGATAGCCAGTCTTCCCTCATAGAAGTCCACTACCGCCTGAAACGCTTTTTTTGCTTCTGTAAAAACATGATCATTCTCTGCAAGCGTTAAATACCGCTCTGCGCTTTTGAGTAATTTTTTCTTATGTTTATCCAAAGCTCTTTGCATTTTAGCGGCGCTTCTTGATGCCTTATAAATAACATTCAACAGGTAATAATCTTCTTCAGCCCAAAGATACTTCGAAATTTCTTTTTCCGACTGTACAATAGTCAGTGCTTTTTCGAACATAAACTTAGCATCCAGCAAATGCAGAAGAGTATCTTTTACTGGGATGTTGCAGCGCTCAATGGTTTCTTCATCGCGCTTTTCCATATAAAATCGATGTACCTCGGAACTCAACATGCTTACATTTTCCATAACAAAAGCCTTTGGCTGCAGTTCCAAAATTGCACGTAAATATTGTTTTACAAGCATATTATTTTGGCTAATCGCATGGTTTTTCTGACGATTAGCATTGGAAAACCCCTGACATGGAGGACCGCCAATTACAACATCAATCGCGCCATATTTGCGCATAATGTCACTATAGTTGGCCGTGCATACATCATCTAAAACTTCTACGCCTGGATGATTCAAGCGATATGTATCTTGCATATAGGGACTATTCTCAAAAGCCACTTTAATATCATATTTTCCTGTTTGCATGAATCCAAGACTGAGTCCCCCAGCTCCGGCAAACAGATCTACCGCTGTGTACATATCTTATCTTGCTCCTGCTTTATCTTTTTGTGCTTCAAAGCGCTTTTGCAGCAGTTCCCAACAATCCTCTTTTTTACACCATTGACCGATATTCACACCGGGTACACTGGGATTTTGGAAATGCTCCCATACAAAATAAGCCAAGGTTTCAATTATCTTTGCTGTTTCTGCATTAATATCTTGATTGTTCCAAATTTCCTGAGGATTTATAATATCCGGATAGTATTTCCCGATAAGCGCAACAGTATAGTAGTCTTGCTGAGCCTTGAAACCGCCGAATTTCAAGTTTTTTATAATATCATCACATCGATTAAATAAAATCACTCTTGAAATCATTTCAATGTAACTTTGTTCAGACGGTTCTGGAAATTCGCCTTTGGAAACCATATCTGAGAAAAACACAAAGTTTGTTTCCAGCCCTTTGCTTACGATATATGGATATCCAGACCACGCCATGACGCACTTTGCGGCAACAGTTTTTGAAATACAGCGATTCTTGGGGCATCGACTTTTGAATTGATCTTTTGCCGCTTTGGTTGGCTGTCTGCTCAGTTCAACAAGGTACTGACCTCGGGCACGCTCATAAAACCACTGATCGGTAGGCTTACCTTTTGCTACTGGAATATAGGTACTTCTGGACAGCCGTTCCATTTTCACATGATAGACATCATTTGCATTAAAGTCAGACATATTGATTTTGTTCTGACTATTGGCATATTTAGATATATTCTGAATAATCCCATCCGCTTGCTCTTTCTGTTTAATGACAGATAGCTTTATTTGAACATGCACTTTTTCCAGAGGCAGTTTTGCTTGAAATGCATTATAAATAGACGCCGTTGTTTGTCCGCCGTTTACTATCTGCCACCCAGTAATTTCGGTGATGGTCACTAAATCGTCATGGCTACTTGCTTCGTCAATAACAATACTATCTGCAACTGTAGAAATACCGTTGTTATATGCCATAAACATTTCGGGACTACTTGCCAAGGACATTTTAATACCCTTATTGACCTTGCCGGTTGCTTGCAGAAACGAACGAACATTCTTTTGAATTAGTTCTTGCCCTTCATCCTTGTAAATGCGAGCCAGTAGTTCCCCGGAAATGACACCAATATAGCAGTCATAGATATCATTGCTCCCATTTACTTTAATCAGATGCAACGGAGCAGCATACTTCTTCTTTAGCTTTATAATAAGCTGACGTTCTACTGCTGTTCCGCTGAATATACTCTGATAAAGGCGTTCAATATCCCAGACATCAAACTTAATGGAAATCTTTCCGTAAGAAATATCCTCTGGAACGAATTGTACCACTTCGTCATTCGTCAGAAAAATAATACTCACTGTCTCAATATCCGCTCTATGTGCCTTAATAAACTCATAGGCTTGATACCCATCACTGGACTCTTCTAATTCCTCGAAATGATTCGTTTGGCAGGTCTTATAGAATTTTACTGCTTTTCGCATCAGTTTATCAAGCTCTGTTTTTTTGATTTTATCTGGTATGGCTTTAGCCTGATACTTGCTGACGAGTAGCGTCAATGAACGAAAATACTCACTGAAGGCATAGCCGTCCAAACGCATATTCTCAGAATCTTTTTTGAAATCAACGAGAGTGCAGTCTGAAACAAGTGTTTCTCCGGTTTCAGTCAGATATGACAAGAAAAGTGTCTTAAACGCTGTGTTAACAGAGACAGGGCCGTTGGTTTTCACATAATCTTGCACTTCCTCGCGCAGTTCGCTGTAAAACTCCAATATTTTATCATTCAACATTGTTAACCCCTCCCTTCAACTTCGCAAACACGCTATTTTTATTGACTGCAAATGGCATGCACTGAGCAACACTAATCGTATAAGTTAGATCTGTCACACCTGTGGGCACCGCGGCTTTTGTGATTCGTGCAAATCCATCTTTAACAGCAAAATAGTATTGATCACGGACAAAATAACCGGCACCATAATAATCCGCAGCCGCATCATAGTACCCATACTTTTGAATTTTTTCTGTGAAGGTCTGTGCTGTCTGTGGAATATGTGAAATTGCCCGACGGATCCGCTCTATAATGTCTGGCAGCTTATCCCCTGCACTTTGACTTTTTCGAAACGCATAAAAACGCAGGAATAACTTTCCGGGAATATCATTGTTGTCAAGCTGATATTCACTGCTGATATGTGCATAGTACGGAGCCTGAGAAGAAGTTGTTTTCACCTCAACCGCATTAGACGAGAAGTAGAAATCATGAGTCTCGTCATTACTGCCAGCCCATTGAGAAACAGCCATTGGTCCAAATACTTCAAGGCATTCTTCTAAAAACAGCAGTTCTCCATACAGCCCTTGCTGGCGTTCTTCGGACATAATAAGATCTTTATCTGTCTTGAAGAATTCTCTCCATTTGGTCAAAACAGCAGCAATAACTGCAAAGGAGTCTTCTGCAACGGAGCATTTCTCCAGTTCGCTTCGCAAGTTCTCAATGACAATTTCGAAAATATCAGTTGCACTTCCTGGTAACTGCATTACATTTACATACTCCTGATCAGTACCATAGGCAGGAAGTTTAGCGATGACGATGTCAACGCCTTTCCAGTGAGGGAATTGATTTGCCGTTGCTTTAGCGTCAACTGAGAAAAACGCTCCCCGCATGTATGTAAGTGTATTAATAGAGAATGCAATATTAATTCCGTTGGAGAGTTTCAACATTCTCATGGCGTAAATAGAATTAGGCCGAGAGTTTTTTGCAATATCCGTACATATTTCTTTATAGATGTCAGCCGTAAAACTCATCGTTATCTTTCTCCAGTGCTATATCGTTCATCCGATAAGACTTTAGATTGCCCTTTCCTTTTCTATCAGGAAACACAGCTGCGAAGCCAAATGGGGTATTGTGATCTTCTTTCTGAGCAGTTAGTTTTCCTGCATCTGCAATTGGATAAAGGATTAACAATCCTTGATCAAAAGGCCGCGTTTCTTTTCGAATTTTTTCGTTGACCCGATTAATGGATGGATCAGCCGAGTACATTTCTCGGAGCTCATGTTCTTTGTCGAGCTGTGCCTGACTGTAATCAAAATACTCGTGCCCAGCAGATGTCATGGTGTGTATTGAACAGGTTGTCTCAAAAGAAGATACACCAGCGCCTTCTTTTCTGAAAATACCAGCACCAACATCAAGTCCCGCAATAGAAAATGGCTCTCCGTTTCCGCTGACATTTATAAGGCAGACGGTCCAATTTTTTACTCCGCCAAGACCATCTACATTCATCGCACGCACATAGTCTGCCATATACTTACTATTGGCGCGAGTAGCCGTTTTCGATGTTTCATAGTCTTCGAAGAAATTAGCAACATCATAAGCCGATACATCCATCCAAAAATAATGATCACCTGGGTGCGTTCTCTTAAGACGAGCTTCATACTGTTCGCTTGAAACTCTGCATCCCGCTATGGAATACAGCAGATTCTCAACTGTTGCAAAATTGCGGTCATATTGGGAACCGTCAATATCGAAAACGCGTGTCTGGCTAAGCTTGCAGCTGAAGTCTCTTTTTACCTCAAGACCCGTCTTTAGTTTGTTTTTACTTGTAATCTCTAAAGAGGGATGACTTGCGACACGCAGGCCAAAATCTGCTGGAGTCTGATCTACATCATTCATAAAATCAAACTGTCCAGCCAAGTCCTCGGTTGCCATAGAAATGTGAGAAAAAAGCCCTCTTAGCCCTGGCGTTGTATATAGGCGGCACGCATCCAAATAGCCAGGACGGAAGCCAAACCAGCGCCCCATTTGCATAAGAGTATCATAAGTATTAGAGCTTCTCGTGAAGTAACTGATAGTTAATCCCTCAAGCGTCAGGCCTCGGGACAGTTTATCCCCGCCAATGACAATAACATTAAATGGCTTTCCTTCGTTGTTTTTGTATAGCAGAGCATCCTCGCTTTTTCCGTTGACACTGTATATTTTAATTTCTTTCTTTGCTACGATTCTCCTAATTTCATCCCAAATATCATCCCATTCAATATCTGCACAATCAGACATATATTTACTGAATTGAGAACGTAATGCAGTTGTTGTCTCAAGGTAATCATTTTCCCAAATCGTCTTCAGTTCATCATAGATACCTGAGTCGCCATATCGGATGAAGTTGGCAAGTTCATCTTGGTAGTATGCAGCAACTTTCTTTTTTACTGCATTTTGCTGAGAAACGAAACGCACAATGTGAATCAACATCGTATTGGGTTTATTAATTTGTCCTCTGCAATTACGAAGCGCGGTGGATATCAAGAAACATTTCACTGCTTTTTTTAGCTCTTCTGGTATGTTGCCAACAGGATCTCCTGCTTTAGTACCCTTACCAAGGTAAGAAGCTCCCGCGATAATATCTCTGCACAAAGGCATTACCGGCGTATTTTCATCGCCGCTTAATCCAAAAAACTCTCGGGCACCGATATACTGATCCGCCCGCGGTGTTCTGAAAACAAAGTCGCGAGGGAAGAGATCTGTTCCATATCGCTCAGAGTTAATATGCGGTGGTATAAAAATGTTGGCGAACGGAGTAGCTGTATATCCAACATAAGATCTGCACTCAAATGTTTTAAGAATTTCTCGAATCAGTCCATTTATTGTTGTAGGATTATAATCATCAAGAAGATTACCCTTCTCATCATAACTATCGTTTGTATTAATGGAGGCCTGGTCTGCTTCATCATCAATTATGAGCGCCGGATATTTAGCTGTTATAATCTTTTTACCGTCAATTACTTCGGCACATTGGTTTTTTCGGAAAAAGCGCAGGATACGACGCAAAACCGTTGCAATTTTCTTTGTAACAATAATAAACGGCGGAACCATGGAGACGCCTTCTGTAGTTTTATTTACATCGCCTTTTTCATCACGGGTTGTAATGGACTGCACTATCGTTTTCACGCGGTTGTGCGCACCTATCCCAACACCAATAACGTTCGGTTCCCTAATCATATCGGCCAAGTTTTCCAAGCTTGTCTCATAGCCCAAAACTTCTTCATCAATACGTGATTGCGTCTGGCTGCGTAGGCTATTATGAATGCCAGTCAATACTACTACAATTCTATACCCCGCATCAACCGCTTTATTGATCAGCCCAATGTAATGTGCGGTTTTACCAGATTGTACATAGCCGAAGACCATGCCCATGCGATCACATGCCCTACCACTTCGTGGGTTTGCAAGTGCGTTCATTATCTCGTCGGTGGACGAATCAATATCCTGCACCGCAGTTAAACTCCAAGAAGGTTTTCTATTTAAGTAGTCATAATATCGCTGCCAATACTCAGGTATGAATTTTTCCGATTTTTTAAGTTTACTCCACCAAGTTTTATCATCAAGTTCCGGAGACACGACACCTATTGATGGCTCGGTATATGCAGTGATTTCTCTAAAAAGAAACTGTGCAAATAACTCTTTATCCGAAATAATAAAGCTGTATTTCTCCGTTGTTTCTGTTACTGCAGCGCCAATATCAGTATTCTGTTCCTGAATTAACTTTTCGCAAAACTTGAAAGCACTTATGTAAAGATCAACTTCATGCGGGGCTAAGCCCTTAGGCACGTTTATCATTCAGCTTCCTCCAGCAACTCAATAATCTCATTACGGAGATGACGGTAATTCACCATATCCAGTAAGGTGGACCTTGTTTCTTCTTTTGTAAATCCTTGAGACAGAAACAAGGTAATGTATTCTTTTAATTCGGATATCTCCACTTGATATTCAAGTGAGGTTTTATCTACTGTAGTTCCAGTAGATTTTTGCAGCGAGTCTGTTACACCAGACAGCATAAACGGTGCGAAATTTTCTACCAGAGCTAAATATGCTGACAACGTAGCTGCTCCATCTGTGTCAAGATGCTTTTTGACCTCGGTGAGCAAGGCATGTTTACGGTTAATATGGAAGGAATAGCGTCCATTCTTTTTTCGTTGTTCCCAAACATAGCTTAGGTTCGGTGCACTTATATTAGATTTTGAGTATGTCCCACGGGAGTTGTAGACACGGGCTGACGCCTCCGTGCAAATATCAATAGCCCGTTCCACAGTATCTCGAACATACCCCGGTAAAGAGGCTGTTGATTTTTTAATGTCAATTTTCCACTCTTCATCACTAACAGAAGATATATCAACTTTAATCCTTGCAAGATTGTATGCTGGCTCTTTCTTGATATAATCAAACCATGTACCACAAATTATAAGTCTACGGTTTCTATAGACATACACACCCTGATGATAGTTCCACCCTTTTGCACCACCCGCAGCTTGATAGTCATCATCCGAGGCAAACTTGGTTCTATGCGGCAGAACATATGGCTGAATTACAACTTCAGATACACCATCGTCTGACCATACAGTTTCATCTGCAAGCTCTTGAGTGGCATTATTATTGATTATGAATGGGTTCCATGGTTGAATCTCAGTCCCATTGATGCGAATAACAAGGCCATCTTCCTCAATGAACCGATGAAAAATAATGGCAAGATGCTTTTCAACTTTTTCCGCTGTTTTGTAAAACTTCTTTTTGGCCTTTGCTTCATCTAAAGAGCCGATTACTCGATCCAAATTCTCAATACAAACAACTGTGCCTTGTGCTCCAAGTCTGGATGAAATCTCGGCTATTGAGTCACTTTCCTCGATAATAAGATTCCACCCAATATCCGGTATTTTGTCTAAATCCCATGCAGCGTTACTGGTAGTTCCCCCAAGTCTGGTTATAACAGTAAGCCTTTTCCCTAAAGAAAAAGCGGCAGTTTTCATGCCCATCCCAAATCGTCCAAGATCAGTATCATCACGTTGTTTCGACGGATCAGAAGACCCAATTCTCATATTCTCTATTAGGGCTTGCGCTGTCATACCAATACCATCATCAAGAATTAGAATTCGCATTTTATCAGTCTCAAAGATAATATCAATATGCTTGGCTTTAGCAGAAATACAGTTATCAACAATATCTGCAATTGCCGTTTCCTCTGTATATCCAACGGAGCGTAAAGAGGCTAATAGAAGCCTTGCTTCCGGAATTGACTGAATGATGTTTCCCATATGCATCCCTTTGTTACCAAGAATATCCTACTATTTAGCAACTCTTATCAGGATCCGGCACAATCTCCACGATATCCTCGATCCGGCAATCCAGTGCCGCACAAATCTTCACGAGTATCTCCGTGGTGACATGACCATTCCGCCCCATTTTGGTGACGGATGCTGGGCTGATGCCCGCCTTTTCACACAGGTCTTTTTTCTTCATGTCCTTATCGATGAGCAGTTTCCAGAGTTTTTTATAACTCACAGACATAAAAATCTCCTCCGTACCGATATACAAAAATGCTCTGCCGCTTGGCAGAGCATTCGGTCTATTGCAGCCATACTGCCAAGTCCTATTCCAACACTCGACAGCGTTGTTTATAATGATAGCACATTTAGGTAGGAAAAGCAAGAAAATGATAAATCCGCACGAATTCAGACTTTATTAAATTTCTTTTTAAGTCACGAAAGAAACGGTTGAGTCTCCGTGCGGTCAGAGCTACAATGCCAACACCTCATAACGAGGACAAACTGATTGGAGGTCAAATGATGAATTACGAAGCAAACCCGTTTCAGGACTACGAATCGATTACCATTGATGAGCTGAAAGAGCAGACCGCCAGCCCATTGAATCTGGTAATGGAAGGCCATTTGCCGCTGCGCGTATGCATGAATAATGGTAAGGAGTTCCTGCTGTTCCCTCAGGACCTGCTCGCCCCTATCCGCGACGCTGACTTTCGGTTGATCCTGCTGTCAGCAATGCGGTATGCGATGGGCAGAAACACATATATGCCCGCAGTAGTTTCCGATTATATTAAGCGCCACATTCGGTTTCTGGACGATAAGTTTCTTGCGTTGGCTGCCGATGATATTCGGCGGCACCTCGAAGACTACGCAGAGCATGAGCCGAATCCGAATCTTTGGCAGGGCCTTTTTGATGCGCTCGAAACAGAGCGGAGAACGCGTGCTACTCGTCAGGCAAGGAAGATTATGCCTGACCCGACCCGCGGGTAGTCCTCGCTTTGAGTGCCAATCGAAAAATATTCATGATAAAATTACGATGAAAGTCAACAGCGTTTTCCTCGCAAGGAGCAGATGCTTTCCCATACTTTGGTACGCTTTCCCTTAAAGCGCCACCCGAATTAAGGGAATGCAATGGCTGTTACTGGTGTTCCTTGTCTATGACATCTCACGCCTTGCGCTGCTACCTTCTCAGGAATCTCTTGCACAATCTTGTCCTTGGAGTTACAATTTAGGCAGTCCAAAACGATTCCCGCTGGGGGTATGCGAAAGTTCACCGAAAGGAGCAACTGACATGGATAATGGACGTCTGGCAGAGTTAGAGAAAATCGAAGCCCATGGTGCCGAGAACGGATGGGTTGCCCCGATGACAGCAGAAGACAGGGAGTTCTTTGCATATTTTCGCTCTGTGTTTAAGCGTTACAATATTTCCCCCTCAAAGGCAACACGGCTGGAATATGATTTTGTGACACGAGTTGCGGAGAGTGAGTTTTATCTCCAGAAGGCAAATGCGTGAAGGTATTCTTTGTCTATAGCGACGCAAATTCTGCGCCGCCTATCCCTGCATAAAGGGCTTGCTTAACCACCTCATCAGAGGTACAATGCGGCAAACCGGGGGGCCGGATTACCTGCCCGCGGCACTCCGGCAGACTATGAAAAACCGCTTTCTGTCCCCTGTCACGAGGGTGTTCAGAAAGCGGTTTTTGACCACATGTTTGACTACAGACAGCCGTGGAGTGTGCGGAAACAGTGGAGTCAAGAGTTGCGAAGAGCATCCATAATAAAGCAAAAGCGGCTATAAAGCGTCGGAAAAAAATAGAAAAATTTTTATTCAAAAGTTTGGGAGCAAGATGTCGGGAGTTCGAGTCTCCCATCTCGGGCCAGAATGTGTTGATGAAAGATGCAGCACAGAAAACACCGCGCTTTTGCGCGGTGTTTTCACATATTTATCAGTTTTTTCGCTGCAAAAAGTTAGAAAATGAGATTTTTCAACGTCACGATCTCCGCGCGCGTGCAGTCCGCGTTGGGGCTGAACATTAGAGAGAAAAAGGAGAAGTAACATGGCAGTTCGTAGATTAAAAGGTTTATACTTGAAATCAGAAGGTAAATACTTAGAAGACTACCCTTCATGTTATGTTGAACAGACAGAGGCACTTTTTGAATGGCGGCAGAGCACACCGAAGCAGGATATCGAACTTCATAAGAGAGCTGAGAAGTTTTCCGGCCTGTTCAGGGATATGCTTTTGGACAAGGATGCAATCGAGAATGTTAAGTTGTTTGAAGACGCTGCGTTCTTTTCTCCCGCAGCGTTTACATCGGCCCAGTAGGTTCTAAATTTGGTAGCACTTGTCCAAGGCGAGCTTCTTCCTCGCCCCCATGATGGTCCATCCACGAAAACCGTTTCATGATCCGTTTCTCCCTGCCGTTCCAAAAGAGCCACATACTGGTAAAACAGATCCTCCACTGCCTCTGTACACCGCCCTGTCCGAAACCGTGCCAGCGTTGTATGATCCGGCACAGGCTCTTCTTCCAAAAGCCACATGAAGTCCACACGGTACCGACAGGCCTCCTCCAGCTTTCTGCTGGAATAGATCCCGCACTGGTATCCGTACGCCATTACCTCGAACAGCACTCGCGGGTCGACCTTCAATTTTCTGCCTCTGGCAGAATAGGCGCGATACAGTTTTCTGTAATCCAGTTCCTCAAGCTGGGCGCTTGTCAGTCGGGCGGGTTCGTTCACCGGTAACAAAATTTCGTTGTTTAATGCAAAGACCAGTTGACCATTTCTCTCATTTACGGTACACTGATCTTGCTTTGGATTTTGTTTCACACCTCAATCATAAAGCAAAAAGATGAGCAGGCAACCCCTTTCGGGGAAACCTGCTCTTCTTTTTCAGCGCGCTATTTTGCAACGTCCCCTTTTAGGTAGGAGCAAAAATGAAGAGAAAGGATCTGATTTTAAAGGCCAAAGGCGACGTCATAGCCGAGGCGGACAGCTTCTGTCATGGTGGCGGGTTTGTTGCAGTCGCCGATCTTACGGAATTCAAGCGCGCAGTCGCGATAGGCCTCGACCTCGTCGAGATCAGCGCGCATGCCGATAGCGAGCAGGACGGTATCCGCAGGGCAGAGGGTCTGTTCACCAGTCTGGACATTCTCAATCAGTACACCTTCGGAGGAGATGCTGATGCACTTGCTGTTGACGAGCGCCTTGGGGGCGCCCTCTTTGAGATACTCCTTGTTGACGGCGGTGTAGTGCAGGTAGGGCGCGCCAAGGCAGATCTGGTCGCGCATTTCCACGACCGTGACGCTTTTGCCCTCCTGCTGGAGAACGAGACCCTCTTCGGCACCCTGCGGGCCACCGCCGATGATGACGACATTTTTGCCGACTTCGATGGAGCGGACTTCGTCAATGGTGTGGATCATCGGCAGATCAGCACCGGGGAAGGGGGGCTTGATGGGATGTGCGCCGATGGCAAGAATGACGACGTCGGCACCAAAAGCCTTTGCATCTTCGGGAGACATGAAAGTGTTCATGCGAAGATCAATATTGCTCTCTTTGACCTTGCGGATCTTGAGGTTGAGATAGCGGCGGTATTCATCCTTGAACGGCGCTTCCACGACAACGTTGATCAGACCGCCGAGATGATCGGATTTTTCGCACAGCGTGACATCGTGTCCGCGCTCTGCGGCGGTGAGGGCGGCCTGCATGCCGCCGGGGCCGCCGCCGATGACGAGAACCTTCTTGCGTGGGCCGGGAGGCATAATGTTGACCTGCCACTCGCGGCCGAGCACGGGGTTGACGGCGCATTTGCGGATGTGCGCGTGGAAAGGAGTATAGTGCGCAGGACCGTATGCACAGGGGACGCAGGTGCCGCAGCGCAGGCAGGGGACGATCTCATCTTCGTGGCCATGGTAAGCCTTGTCGACCCAGCTCGGGTCGGCAAAGAATGCACGACCGGCGGCGACCATATCAACTTCGCCGCGGGCGATGGCCTCGTCAGCCTGCTTGAGGTCGCTGATACGACCAACAGTACAGACGGGCGTCTTGACAGCGGCCTTGATGGAGGCAGCAAGGGGGATATTGACGCCGCGCTCGGTAAACATGCTGGGGAAGAGCTTGCCGCAGGAGGGATCGAAGAACGAGGACGAGGTGATGTGGATCAGAGCAACCTTGCCGTCGAGCATCTTGGCAAATTCAATGCCCTCTTCGGGGCCGAAGCCGCCTTCCATGAAGTCGTTTGCGGAGAAACGGTATTCGATGGGTAGCTTAGGGCAGCGCTTGCGGATGGCGTCCACGATCATCAACGGGAAGCGGGCGCGGTTTTCAAGGCTGCCGCCGTATTTGTCGGTGCGGTGGTTATAGAGCGGGGACATGAATTGGCTGAGCAGCCAACCGTGCGCGCCATGGATCTGGACCATGTCGTGCCCGCCGTACTGCGCCATCTCGGCGGCGCGGGCATAGGCTTCGATGAGCTCGAACATAATGTCTTCGGTCATTTCCGTGGTCATGATGCCATAGGGGTTTTTGAATGCGCTGGGCGCGTAGAGCTTGCCATCCGGTGCGACGGAGAGCGTGTTCCAGCCACCGTGATGCGTCAGCGAGACGGAAGAGATAGCGCCATACTTGGCGCGATTTATGGCGGCATCTGCACGCCCTCTGAGGCGGCGGCTGTGTCCGTGTTCTATGCGGCGTTTGTCGGCCTTTTCGTTTACAAGAAAATCAATTTCAAGGATTGTGTGCAGATTTTCGTCAAGACTTGCTGCACGGCTGGCGTGTGCGGCTTCATGGTGTTCTGCGTTTCCATGGTCAGCCGTATTTTCATGGTCGAGAACCTCAACGGTGCGGTCGAGGCCCTGCTCAACGCTATGGGCGGCAACCGCTACGTGATCCTTCTGTGCGTGAACATCCTGCTCATCCTCTTTGGTATGTTCCTGGATGACTCCAGCGCCATGTACATCTGCGCACCGATTCTGACGCCGGTGCTTGCCAACTTCGGTATTGACCCCGTTCACTTTGCGGCGATCATGATCGTGAACCTCGGCCTTGGCTGCATCACGCCGCCGTGCGCGTCAGTCCTCTTCATGGGAGCCCGCGTCGGTAAGTCTTCGCTGACGAAGATGCTGCCGTCCACATATTCGCTGATCCTGTTTGTCTGGCTACCGATGCTGGCGATTCTGACGCTCTTCCCCGATGTGGCGCTTTGGCTGCCGCGCGTGATGCTCGGCTACGGCGCATAAAACGCTTTTCAGAGCGATCTCTCCTGAATACTCCACACAATAGTAAGAGCCTCCTGCTTTGTCCAGGAGGCTCTTACTATCGATTGAGCGGCCGCTCGGCGCTCTCATAACCCGGAGACCGTAGGTTCGAGTCCTGCCTCCGCGGCCAAAAAAAGTCCTGAAATCATAAGATTTCAGGACTTTTTCTAACCTTTCGACAGTAATTATAAAGCACAAAATAACGCTTTCTAACACTTTTCTAACACATTCCGTCAGATAAAGAGGAGAAGTCGTTTAGTTTAATTGAAATTTGCGACAGTATATGATATTTTTTATATGATAAAAAGAAAGTGTCGCTATGTGCATTCCTGAAAATACATTAAATGTCATCATTACTTCTATTGTTTCCTCACTTTCTAACTGCCTTCTAATCGGCAATTCAGCAGAACAAAGTGTCTATCACATGTGCTTAACTGAATTTGGGGCGTTGCACATAGTGGTGCAATATGGATTGAGAGATAAGGACCATCGCATTTTGCGATGGCCCTATTATTATATGCGAGAGTTATATCTCGTTACGGTCAGCAGTCTTGTTCATGATAAATATTTCCAAAATGTTTTGTACTCGAAAGGTTGTATTTTTCTTTCGTTGGCCTTATCATAGCGCCATAGAGGACTTTCGTAAAGTAAGCACAATATTGTGGCGTAGTTACCAAAAGGATACTATTGTATATTTTCAACACTTTTTTCACAGCTGATGGAGTGATACCATGATCGACAAAATGCTCATTCGTGGGGCAAAGGTCCACAATCTTAAAAATATCGACGTCGACATTCCGCTCGGTAAGATCGTCGGCATCGCGGGCGTGTCCGGCTCAGGAAAATCCTCACTGGCGCTCGGCGTGCTGTATGCCGAGGGCTCACGTCGCTACCTTGAAGCGCTGTCCACCTACACGCGCCGCCGCATGACGCAGGCGTCCAAGGCGAGCGTGGATGAGGTTTTGTATGTTCCCGCCGCGCTGGCGCTGCACCAGCGCCCCGGCGTGCCCGGCATCCGCAGCACATTCGGCACGGGCACAGAGCTTTTGAACAGTCTGCGTCTGATGTTCTCGCGTTTAGCCAGCCACCGCTGCCCGAACGGGCACTACGTCCCACCTTCCCTGCTCGTTGCGGCGGGCAAGGAGCTCGTCTGTCCCGAGTGCGGCGCGCATTTCTACGCGCCGTCCGCCGAGGAGCTGGCGTTCAACTCACAGGGTGCCTGCCCAAAGTGCAGCGGCACAGGCATCGTCCGCACCGTCGACTTAGACACACTCGTGCCCGACGATTCCCTGACCATCGATGGCGGCGCGGTCGCGCCGTGGAACAGCCTGATGTGGTCGCTGATGACCGACATCTGCCGCCAGATGGGCGTGCGCACGGATGTACCGTTCCGCGACCTGACCAAAAACGAAAAGGACATCGTCTTCCACGGCCCCGCGGAGAAGAAGCACATCTTCTACCACAACAAGAATTCCAACCAGGCGGGCGAGCTGGACTTCACCTACTTCAACGCCGTCTATACCGTCGAAAACGCACTCGCCAAGGTTAAAGACGAAAAGGGCATGAAGCGCGTCGAAAAATTTCTCAAGGAAGAGACCTGCCCCGAATGCCACGGCACGCGTCTCTCTTCTGCCGCCCGCACGCCGAAGCTGCGCGGCATTTCGCTCGACGAGGCCTGCGCAATGACGCTCTCGGACCTTGTCGACTGGGTGCGCGGCGTACCGGAGAGCCTTCCTACGGAGATGCGCCCGATGGCCGAGAGCATCTGCGAGGCGTTTGAGAGCACGGCAAAGCGTCTCATCGACTTGGGCCTCGGCTACCTGACGCTCGACCGCTCGGCCTCCACTCTCTCCACCGGCGAGCGGCAGCGCATGCAGCTCGCCCGCGCCGTGCGCAACCGCACGACCGGTGTTCTCTATGTGCTCGACGAGCCGTCGATCGGTCTGCACCCGTCGAACATCGTAGGGCTTACCGGCGTGATGCACGATCTCGTCGCCGACGGCAACTCCGTCATCTTGGTCGACCACGACACACAGATCTTGAAAGAAGCCGACTGGATCGTCGAAATGGGCCCCGAAGCGGGCGCTAAGGGTGGCCATGTCATCGCCGAGGGGAACATCCCAATGATCGAAGAAAACCCAAATTCGCAGATTGGGCCGTTCCTCTCCGGCAAGGCTGAAACAAAGCTGCGCGAGCGCGCCAAAAAGGACGAACTGTTCGCAAACGGCACGGTTCATCTGTCTACTTCTCAGATCCACACTGTCAAGCCGCTTGAGGTCGACATCCCCAAGGGCCGCTTCACGGTCGTCACCGGCGTGTCCGGTTCGGGCAAGACGACGATGGTGCTCGAGAGCCTTGTCCCCGCGCTGGAAGCGAAGATCAACGGCAATCCCCTGCCCACGCACATTCGCTCGGTCGAAGCCGACGGCATCGCGCACGTCAAGCTCATCGACGCGACGCCCATCGGCATCAACGTCCGCTCCACGGTCGCGACCTACGCGGGCGTGCACGACGAGCTGCGCAAGCTCTACGCCAAGTCGCCCGACGCGAAGGAACACGGCTATAAAGCGAGCGATTTTTCCTACAACACCGGCTCTCTCCGCTGCCCCGGCTGCGACGGCACGGGCGTTGTAAGTCTCGACGTGCAGTTTCTGCCCGACGTCAACATTCCCTGCCCCGACTGCCGCGGCTCGCGCTACGCAAGAGCCGCCTATGGCGTGAAGCTCATGAACAAGGCGGGCGAAAACGCCTCGCTTCCTGAACTCATGGACATGGACGTCAACTCCGCCATTGAATTCTGCGCGGACCGGAAGACCGTCAGCCAGAAGCTCGGCATTTTGAAGCAGCTCGGCCTCGGCTACCTGACGCTCGGCGAGGAAACGCCGAGCCTGTCCGGCGGCGAGGCACAGCGATTAAAGCTCGCCAGCGAGATCGGCCGCACGCAGACCGACTCTGTCTTCGTCTTCGATGAACCGTCAATCGGCCTGCATCCGCTGGATGTTCGCGTGCTGCTCGGCGTCTTCCAGGCGCTTTTGGACAACGGCGCAACGGTCGTGGTCATCGAGCACGACCTCGACGTCATCCGCAACGCAGACTTTCTCATCGACATGGGCCCCGGCGGCGGTGAGGCCGGCGGCAGGATCATCGCCTCCGGCACGCCGGAGGAAATTCAATTGAACCCCGACAGCATCACCGGTCAATATCTGTAACACGAAGGAGGTCATACCATGGAATTACCCGCCTGCCCCGTCGAGACGACGCTCATGCTCATCGGCGACAAATGGAAGGTGCTCATCCTGCGCGACCTGATGGACGGCACCAAGCGCTTCGGTGAACTTAAAAAGTCCATCGACCATGTGACGCAGAAGGTGCTGACCGCACAGCTGCGCGACATGGAGGCCAAGGGCCTGCTCACCCGCAAGGTCTACGCCGAGGTACCGCCGCGCGTGGAATACACGCTGACCGAGACCGGCTACAGCCTAAAGCCCATCCTCGATTCCATGGTCGTCTGGGGCACACATTACAAGGAAAAAGCCGCGGCAATGGAGGATGACGATGCGCCCGATGAAGCCTGATCCCGGCATCCGCGTTCAGGCTGTCCGCATCCCGACGGAAAACGGCGGCATGTCCGCGCTCCTGCTCTCGCCACTCGCCGCGCCGAAAAACGCCGCAGGCATTTTGTGGCTGCACGGCGGCGGATACATCGCAGGGATGAAAAAAATGGTACACGCCTCCCGCGCGGTCGACCTCGTCAAGAAATTTGGCGCAGTCGTGCTGTCGCCGGGATACCGGCTGGCGCTGAAAGCCCCCTACCCTGCCGCGATCGACGACTGCTATGCCGCGCTTCTTTACCTGAAAGCGCACGCCGCGGCGTTCGGCGTCCGCAGCGATCAGCTCATGGTCGGCGGTGAGAGCGCAGGCGGCGGGCTGTGCGCCGCCGTCTGCATCCGCGCGCGGGACGAAGGTAAGGTCAGCGTCGCGTTTCAAATGCCGCTTTACCCCATGCTCGACGACCGCGATACGGAATCTTCGCGCGACAACCGCGGCAGAGTGTGGAATACGCGCCGCAACCATTTTGCGTGGCGGCTTTATCTGCGCGGCACGGACCGCGCGCAGCTCTCGCCCTACGCCGCTCCGGCGCGGCTGACGGATTTTTCTCATCTGCCGCCCGCCTATTCGTTCGTCGGCGACGGCGAGCCATTCTACGCCGAGGCCGTCCGCTATTTCGAGCGGCTGCGCGCCGCAGGCGTTCCGGCAGAGCTGGACGTTTATCATTCTGACATGCACGCCTTCGACATGATGCGCCCCGACGATGTGCTCAGCATTCAGGCGGCTGAGGCGTTCAACACGCGCTTCGCCGACGCGCAGGCCCGCTTTTTTGCTCCGCAGCATGAGATTCAGGAGGAACGCCATGATTCGTGAAATATGCAAAGCTGAAGTCTTCCTCGCCCAAAAGGCCGAAGCCGCCACGGCGGACGATCTCAACACCGCGCAGGACCTTCTCGACACGCTAATCGCCCACAAGGACGGCTGCGTCGGCATGGCGGCGAACATGATCGGCGTCAACAAGCGCATCATCGCTTTTGAAAATGACGGCGAATACATGCTCATGTTCAACCCCGTCATCGTCAAAAAGTCCGGCCCCTACGACACCGAGGAGGGCTGCCTGTCCCTCACTGGCACGCGCAAAGCAAAGCGCTTCCAGACCGTCAAAGTCCAGTGGCAGAACGAAAAATTCCAAACACGCCTCAAGACCTTCACCGGCTGGACGGCGGAGATCATCCAGCACGAGATCGACCACTGCGAGGGGATCGTCATTTAGACATCAGGAGGTGCATCATGCTCAAGCAGCTCAAATACTTTCAATCCGTCGTGCGTCTCGGGAGCTTTTCCGCCGCGGCGGAGGAAAATTTCATCTCGCAGTCAGCCATCTCCCAGCAGGTGCAGTCCTTGGAGCGTGAGCTGGGCTTTGCGCTGCCCGTGCGCAAAAATCGCTCATTTTCGCTCACGCCTGCGGGCGAATACTTTTACCGTAAGAGCCTGCTGCTCACAGCGGACTGCGACCGCATGTGCGCCGAGGCGGCGAAGATCGCCAAGGGCGAGGCGGCGAATTTGAAGATCGGCTACCTGCGCACCTATGCAGGGGGAGAGTTCCACCGCGCGCTCGCGGCCTTTTCGGCGAGGTATCCCGACGTCAGCGTCTCCATCGCGTACGGCAGCCATGGGGAGCTGTGTGATATGCTGAGCGAGGATCGGGTCGAGATCACGCTCAACGATCAGCGCCGCTTGTTTTCCGACGCCTACGAAAATCTGATCCTTGCAGCCCGGCCCGCCCTGATTGAAGTCTCCGCCCACAGCCCAATCGCGCAAATGGAGGCGGTCGCACCGGCAGAGCTCAAGAATTTTCCCTGCATTCTGATCGCCCCGCCGCCGGAACGGGAGGCGGAGCAGGAATTCAGCCGCATTGTACTCGGCTTTCCAAGTGAATTCCTGTATGCCGAGAATCTGGAGGAGGCGCGCCTTCTGGTCGCGGGCGGCAGGGGATTTCTTCCGCTGGAGGGCGGCGAAAGGCAGGCAGCCGAACCGCTTGCCCGTGTGCCGCTCGTGCGAAATGGTGAGCCGCTTCTTCGCACATACTGCGCGTTCTGGAAAAAGGAGAACGCGAACCCCTACGTGCCGGAATTCGCACGGCTGCTGAAAGAACAATTCGATGCCTGACCATGCAAGGAAGGCGTAACCGACGGCTCCGCCTTTTTTCATATCAGTTTTTCTTATAGAAAAGCCGCAAAACCGGAATTGATACCCGCGGCGCGGCGGTTTACAATGGTAGCATCAACAAAAACCGTGCGCCGCTTTTGGCGCAAAGAGATAAGAAAGGAGCGAAACAATGGCAGCATTGATCGCATTTTACTCCCGCGCGGGAGAGAACTACTTCGGCGGCGCGTACCGCCGCATTTCCGTCGGCAACACCGAAAAGGTTGCTGAGATGCTCGCGGATCTGACCGGCGGCGAGCTGTACAAAATTGAGCAGGCCGAGCCCTATTCAGACGACTACAAGACCTGTGTGGCGCAGGCGCGTGAGGACTGGCAGAAAAACGCCCGTCCCGCGGTGTTGGATCTGCCCGATGACCTCGACGCCTATGATGAAATTTACCTCGGCTACCCCAACTATTGCAGTACGATGCCGATGGCGGTCTACACTTTCCTCGAGCACTACGACTTCACGGGCAAGACCATCCACCCCTTCTGCACGCACGAGGGCAGCGGCCTTTCCGATACCGAAAACGACATCCGCAAGGCTGCCCATGGCGCGGCGGTCACGAAGGGCCTCGCCATCCACGGCAGCCACGTTGCAGAGGCAAAGAGCGCGCTTGCGCATTGGGTCGAGGAGGTAACGAAATGAAAAAGCCCCTGATCGTTTACTATTCCTGGTCGTGCGCAATACCGAGCGCATCGCAAAGTCCTTGCAGAGCGTCACCGGCGGCGACCTTGTGCGGCTCGACACCGCCGTGCCGTATACCGGCAGCTACAACGATGTGGTCGATCAGGGGCAGCGCGAGGTGAACGTGGCTTTGCGCCGGAGCTCAAGCCACTCTCTGTCAGCGTCGCCGACTACGACGTCATCGCCGTCGGCACGCCGACATGGTGGTACACGATGGCTCCCGCCGTCAAGACATTCCTGCGTGGACAGAATTTTGCAGGCAAGACCGTTGTGCCGTTTATGACAAACGGCGGCTGGCCGGGCCGCGTCATCAAAGATATGAAGGCCGCCTGCCCCGGCGCGGATTTTTCCTGTGATATGCAGGTGAAGTTCGACTCGAACGGCGGCGACCGTCTGGAAACGCCGGAAAGCAGGATCAACGCCTGGGCGCAGAGCGTCAAGGCGCTGCTGTAAGGAGGAAAACGATGAAAAACGTCATGTTATGGGCCGGTGCCGGACAGATCGGCATGGCCATCGCCCACCGCATGGGCGCGGGCTGAAGATCGTCGTCGGCGACAAAAAGCTCGCAAACGCGCAGGCAATCGCTAAGGCAATGAACGAGGCGGGCTTCGATGTCACACCCGTCGAGATGGACCTCTCGAGCCGCTCGTCCATCAAGGCCCTCATTGCCGGGGGCAGAGGTACGGCGAGATCAAGATGCTCGTCAACGCTGCGGGTGTGTCGCCCAGTCAGGCGCCCATCGAGGCGATCCTGAAGGTCGACCTCTACGGTACGGCGGTACTTTTAGAAGAGGTCGGCAGGGTCATCGCACCGGGCGGCGTGGGCGTGACGATCTCGAACCAGTCCCGCTGGCGCATGCCCGCCCTGACGGCGGAGCAGGGCGAAAAGCTCGCCACCACGCCGACGGAGGAGCTGCTGTCCCTCGACTTTTTGCAGCCCGAGAACATCCGTGACACGCTCCATGCCTATCAGATGGCGAAGTGCTGCAACGAGAAGCGCGTCACGGCGCAGGCGGTCGGATGGGGCAAGCGCGGCGCGCGCCTGAACGACATCGCCCCCGGCCTCATCGTCACGCCGCTGGCACTCGACGAGTTCAACGGCCCGCGCGGCGGCTTCTACAAGAACATGTTCGCTAAGTGCCCCGCGGGACGCCCCGGCACGGCGGACGAAGTCGCAAACGTCGCCGAGCTTTTGATGAGCGACAAGGGCGCGTTCATCACGGGCTCGACCTTCCTCATCGACGGCG
>ERZ773228.1319-NODE-1319-length-26507-cov-5.022569_pt1 | contig 26507 bp, 18 predicted proteins | sample MGYA00580524_ERZ773228 | MGnify/ENA primary metagenome ERZ773228 (study PRJEB29015, sample SAMEA2737768) | human gut metagenome | biome: human gut; feature: human-associated habitat; material: faeces | place: China | collected 2012 ... | reverse complement strand
CGGTGGTCATCTTCATGCGCACGAACGGCTCGCTGATGGCGCTCAGGCCGTCGACCAGATAGGAGGGGTTGAACGCCACGGTGATGTCCTCGCCGTCCATGTCGATGTCGAGAATCTCCTTCGCCTGTGCTTCGTCGGCGGTGCCGGCCGACAGCGTCAGCTCCTGGCCAGAGAAGACCATACGGATCGGGGCGTTGCGTTCGGCGACCAGCGAAACGCGCTTGATGGCGTCGATGAGGGCCTGCTTGTTGATGACGGCATGAATCGGGTATTCATCGGCATACAGGCGGTCAACGGCCGGGAATTCGCCGTCGATGAGCTGGGAGGTGGACACGCGGCCGGCGTTCTCGAAGCCCAGCAGGGACGGGTTGTCCGCATCGAAATCGATGGTGACGTTCTGATGCTCGTCCAGCGAACGCGCCATGTCGCGCAGCAGCGAGCCACGGACCAAAGCGGTGGTGCTGATGGTCGCATCCTCCGGCGTCCAGGTGAAGCTGGAACGGGCCAGACGGAAACGGTCGGTGGAGCTCATGATGACCTTGTCGCCCTGGAACTGGACGCGGATGCCGGTGAGCACCGGACGGTTCTCCTCACGGGAGACCGCGACGGACGCCTGGTTGACGGCCTGAGCGAAGGTGGGGGAGTCCACCTGACCCAGTTTCGTCGGCACCACGGGCAGATCCGGATATTCGCTTTCCGGCATGAGCTGCATGGTGAAGGTCGACTTGCCCGACGTGATGGTCATCGTGGAACCATCAGTGGAAAGATAGGTTTTCGCAGCGGGCAGCGACTTGGTGATGTCGGCAAGCAGTTTGCCCAGCACCAGAACGCTACCGGCCTCGTCCACGCCGGCTTCGATGTGGTGGCGTGCGGAAATGGCGTAGTTGAAGGCGGAAAGCTGGAGTGTGCCGTCAATGGCTTCCAGACGGATGCCCGCCAGAATCGGGGTTGCGGGACGTGCGTCGATGACACGTGTGGTCCATGCCACGGCATCGGCAAGAGCTTGGGAATTGACTTCGACTTTCATGGGGTATTCCTCGTTTCGTTCGATTCACATGCCATTCTAGCGATAAGAGCAACGACGACGAAAGCGTGGGGAATTCCCCGCATTACGAGAATGACGATGAAAGTAAGAAAAACGTACTTTCGTAATAATAAGCCCTGTGGATAGTGTGGATAAGCTCGTTCAGCCCAAGCGCAGCAACGTCTCAGTACGAGGCGACATCTGTGGATAACTTCTGAGTCGAATGTGGATAAGAGCATGGGTTATCCACAGGCTCATGGCCGCGCAAAACTTATCCACAATTCACTGTGAATAATCCACGAGCCATCCACTGCCGTTTTCCGTGTTTCCAACGGCTTTTCCACAGACCTTTCCCCGAAATGTGGATATGTATGTGGAAAACTCGATGTACAAGAAATTCTGTCCGGGCGTGTCACGCGGATAGTAAAAAGGCTGGTAAATAATTTACCAGCCTAAGGAAAACCGTTGGAAATACGCCGTTTGTTGTGGTTGCTTCCGTTACTTGTCGTTGGAACGCTGCTTGAGCTGCAGAGTCAACTCGGTCACGTAGTTGTAGATCTCCTGCTTCTCCTGCATCTCGTCGTTGATGCGCGTATACGCGTGCATCACGGTGGTGTGGTCCTTGCCACCGAAGACCAGGCCGATGTCGTTGAGGCTCATGCTGGTCAGCTCGCGTACCAGATACATGGCGATCTGGCGTGCCAGCGCGATCTTCTTGGTACGCGAACGGCCGACGATGTCGTCGAACGTCAAATAGAAGTACTTGGCCACCTGCGTGATGATGTCCGCGGGCTTGATTTCCACGTCGGTGGTGAAGAAGTCCTGCAAAGTCTGCTCCGCAAGGGCTTTGGTGACCGGCTGGTTGCTCAGCGACGCCATGGCGGTCACACGGTTCAGCGCGCCTTCCAGCTCGCGGATGTTCTCGGTGAACCGTTCCGCGATCAGGTTGAACACGTCGTTGGGAATATTGGAGCCGTTCATGGTGGCGATCATGCGCAGAATGGCGATTCGCGTCTCCAGATCCGGCGGTTTGACGTCCACGGTCAGGCCCGATTCGAAGCGGGAGATCAGACGTTCGTTGAAGCCCTGCAGGTCCTTCGGCGGCACATCGGAGGCGATCACGATGCGCTTGTTGGCCTGATGCAGGGTGTTGAACGTGTGGAAGAACTGCTCAAGGGTCGCGTCCTTGCCGCTCAGGAACTGGATATCGTCGATGAGCAGCACGTCGACCTCGCGGTAGCGGCGGTTGAATTCCTTGATCTGGCCGGAACTTTGGTTCGTATCGGCCAGAGCCTCGATGAATTCGTTGGTGAATTCCTCACTGGTGACGTAGCGGACCTTCAGATTGGGGTCCTTGACCAGCGCGTAGTTGCCGATGGCGTTCAGCAAATGGGTTTTGCCCAGGCCGGAGCCGCCGTAGATACACAACGGATTGAAATCATGGCCGGAGCCCTCCGCCACGGCCAGCGCCACGGTACGTGCGAAACGGTTGGAATCGCCGGGCACGAAGGTGTCGAAGGTGGCGTTCTTGTTCAAATGCGTTTCGGGGTCGAGCAGCGGCCTGTTCTGGCCGCTCTGGAAATGGTCCTGTTCCGGCGGCATCGTCGCGGGAATCGGCAACTGGCCTTGCATCGTCTCGTTCGCAGGGGATTTCGCCGGCGATTTCGCGGGGGAGAAGCGCGGATAGGTTTCCTCCGGCTGTTCCTCCGTTTTCGGCTTCATTTCAACGATTTTGAAGGCGGGGAAGATGTCCTGTTCGGCGGATTCGCGCAACGCCTCCATCAACGGCTTGTTCAATTCGGTCTGCAAAGCCTGCTGAGCCGCCTCACTGGGCACGCACAGCATGATGGTCGGACCCCACATGCCTTCGGGATAGACGTTCTCCAGCCAGCTTTTGTCGCGTACGGACAGCGACGGATTCTGGTGCAGCAGGGCCAAAGCGTCGGACCACACCCCACGAGCCTGCTCGAGAGGATCTGTTGTCGTGTTATCAGCCACGGATAATCCTTTCTCGACAGACGTACCACTGATGTGCAACTGTATATTTGTACTCTCTTTTCCCCGAGTTATCCACCGGCATGCGTGTTGAAAAGATTGAAATGTGAATAACATTGTTGTAGTTTGTGGATAACTTTTGTGGGGAATTCGGCGGAATCGCAACGATTATGTGGATTGTTTTATGCGGGGAATCCCCATGAAAATGTGAAGAAAAATGGACGACGCGACAATCTGTTCAGGGGTCAGAGTAGTTTAGTAGAGCTTGACTCATGAGGAGCCGTGCCTTGGCATGGCTAAAAACACCGGGAGCATTAATTATGAAGAGGACATTCCAGCCGAACAACCGCCGTCGCCACATGAAGCACGGTTTCCGTCAGCGCATGCGCACCCGCGCAGGCCGCGCTCTGATCAACCGTCGCCGCGCCAAGGGCCGCAAGTCCCTCGCTGCCTGATTTAACGGCATAGAGCGGTGGAACGGCTGAAAAGCCATCGCGATTTCGTCGCGGTGCTCAAACGCCGTCGTAGGGTATCGCGAGAAGACATCGTCGTGCATTATCTGATGCACGACGATGTCGTAACGGGCGATACAGCGACGGTGCAAGGCCGCCGTGTCGGCTTGGCCGTTTCCAAAGCTGTTGGCAACGCGGTCACGCGCAACGCCGTGAAAAGGCGTTTCCGTGTGCTTGCACGAAAGTACGAATCACTATTACCTGAATCCTGCGATATCGTGTTGCGTGCCAAGCCAAGTGCCGCACGTGCCGATTTCCTGTCGCTTGAGCAGCAGATGGCATCGTGTTTCGAAGCGGTGAAACGTAAAACCGCTTCCCGGCAATGAGCAAGGGACATCATCGCAATTGGATGGTGCGGCTCATCCGCTGGTATCAGAAACATATTTCCGCCCATACCGCACCTCGGTGCCGGTATTATCCCAGCTGCTCCAATTATGCGATTCAGGCGATTGAACGATTTGGCTGCCTTAAAGGTGGCCTTCTTGCGTTATTACGCCTTTTTCGTTGCAACCAGTGGAACCGTGGAGGAATCGACGACGTTCCGCAGCTCTATTCCTTGTTTTACAGATGTTCGTGGTCGAAGGCACACGAGGAGCCTCGTCTCACGCCTCTGGATGTAGATGAACCTATAGGCGATAAGGAGAATGGCCTGTAATGAATCAAGATCAATTCCTCCTCGATAGTGGTTTCTGGGGCTGGCTGTACAAGCTCCTATACCCCGTCGAGTGGCTCATGACGCAGATTATGGCCGGATTCCACCGATTCATGGTGATGCTGGGCATGAACGAGATCGGTTTCTCGTGGATCATGTCCATCGTGTTCCTGGTGATTGTGGTCCAGGCGTGCGTGTTCCCGCTGTTCTACAAGTCCATGAAGGGCATGCGCAAGATGCAGGCCCAGATGGCCGTTTTGCAGCCCAAGATGCAGCGCATCCAAAACAAGTACAAGGGCAAGAACGATCCCGCCAGCAAAGAGGCTTTGCAGCGCGAGATGATGAAGCTCTACCAGGACAACGACGCGAACCCGATGGGCGGCTGCACATCGATGCTGCCTATGCTCGTGCAGGGTCCTGTGTTCATGTGCATGTTCTACACCCTGTCGGCCATTCCATACATCGCCCGTGGCAAGTTCAGGAACGGTTCCGGCCTCGGCGCCTTCGACATCGCCACCGCCAAGCAGTTCACCTCCACCAACGTGTTCGGCGTGAACGTGGCCGAGAACTTCACCACCGCCGACATCCACGGCAAGATCATCATCGGCATCTTCGTGGCGTTGATGTGCTTCTGCCTGTGGCTCATGCAGTACAACAGCATGAAGCGCAACATGGCCCAGAGCGCTGCGAACAAGCAGACTGAAATGATGCAGAAGATGATGTTGTGGATGTTCCCGATCATGTACATCTTCTCCGGCGTCGCCATGCCGTTCGCAGTGCTGGTGTACTGGCTGACCAACAACATCTGCAACCTGCTGCGTTCCGTCTGGCAGATCCACGTCTTCCCGACTCCGGGATCCCCAGCCGCCGAAGCGAAGGAAAAGCGCGACCACGCCCACGAGAACGCCCGCCGCGCCAAGGCCGGTCTGCCGTCCCTCGAAGAGGAGGAGCTGCAGAAAGCCAAGAAGGCCGCAGAGGCGAAGGAAAAGAACGGCTTCCAGCGTCAGCAGCCAAGCCGCAAAAAGAAGAAGAAATAACATCAAGTGTGTGTCCTGTGTTTCACGTGAAACACAGGACACACCGCTTTTGTATCGGGCGAATCGCCCATATGATACAACCCAATCAGTAGACTTTCAGTAGACTTGAAATAATACGAACCCCGCTCAAAGGAGTAAAACACCATGGCGCAGGATGCTGAGAAAACCATCGACCAGCTCAATGACGAAGCTGACATCGCTGCCGATTACCTTGAAGGATTGCTTGACATCGTCGACTACGAGGGCGATATCGAAATGGGCGTGCGCAACAACCGTCCGACCGTGCAGATCGTTGCCGACGACGACACCGACATCAAACATCTGATCGGACGCAACGGCGAAGTCGTGGACGCCCTGCAGCAGCTCACCCGACTCGCCGTACAGCAGAAGACCGGCGAGCGGTCCCACCTCATCGTGGACGTGGACGGCTATCTGAAGCGCAAGCGCCAGCGCCTGCACGACCTTGCGCTGGATGCCATCGACGAGGCGCGCGAAACCGGCGAGCCGGTGGACCTGAAGCCGATGAACTCCTTCGAACGCAAGATCATCCATGATGTGGTGCGCGAGGAAGGCATGAAGTCTCGGTCCCATGGCGAAGAACCGCATCGTTACGTCACGGTGTACGTCAAGGCTTCCGCAGCCGATGACGCCGACGAGATCGACGAAGCCTGAAATAGTTTCACGTGAAACATGAAGCGTCGCGAGTTTCTCGCGGCGCTTTTTTGATGCCTGTAGATTAGGATGGTGTGCATGAGTGATGTGAATGACGAATTGGATGGGTCGCCGATTCTTGAGGAAGTGCTTGGCGATGCATTGGACAAGTTGAAGGTGTTTCACGTGAAACTTGCTGCGGAAGGAGAGCCGCGCGGGCTGATAGGGCCACGCGATGTCGGTATTATTTGGGAACGGCATATTCTGAACTCCGCGGCCATCGTACCGTTCATCCGTGAAGCAACGGCCAAGAGGCAATTCAAGACGGTGGCGGATATCGGCAGTGGTGGAGGATTCCCCGGTATCGTGGCGGCCGCCTGCCTGCCGGACCACCAGTTCACCTTGGTGGAACCGATGGAACGCCGTATCGAATGGCTTCATGAGTGCGTTGACGAAATGGGATTGGACAATGTCTCGATAGTGCGCTCCCGAGCCAACGCCGTAATCGAAGCCGTCCGCGGTTCGAACGGTGGCCGGAAGGGCAGGGGAGAGGATGCCGTCGATCTCGACGGAAATCCCATCCCGGTCAGGCATCCGTTTGCCGTGGTGACCTGCCGTGCGGTCGCGCCGATGACCAAACTATCCGGATGGACGCTGCCGTTGCTGGACAAAGGCGGACGGCTGGTTGCCCTGAAAGGACGATCCGCGCAGGAGGAAATCGTCAAGGCCACCAAAGAGATCTCCAAAAACGGCGGTATCCATCCCCGCGTGGTGGAGGCCGAGGTCGGTCCGGGTCTGGAACCGACGCATGTGCTGATGGTGGACAAGCGATAAGTTATCCACAAAATCGCGTGAGTTATCCACAGTATCCACAATCGCGGAAATGTGTTACGAAGCATCTTGAAGAAGCTTGGAATTGCAACGATTGTTCTGTGGATAACTTTTGGGTGGTCGGATGAGTTATCCACCAACTATCCACCGTTGTTCACAATGGTGCACATGGCCGTGAACAGGTGAAAATCTGTCCACCCAAATGATGAAACTTGATTGTTGAATATGTATAGGAAGGCTAGTTCATGACTGGACCTGAAGAACCAGACAATTTGACGTCGATGGAATCCGCCACGGAAACCATCAAGCGAATCTTCGAAGGCTCGACATCCCCCGTAGGCGCGCAAATCGCTGATGAATCGACGCGATACAAGGCATTGGAGCATGCGGTCTGCCCGAAGCCGGCCCAAACGCGCCTGATCGCAGTCGCCAACCAGAAAGGTGGCGTCGGCAAAACCACATCCGCGGTGAACCTGTCCGCGGCCTTGGCCCGTTTCGGATGCAAGGTCCTGCTTATTGATATGGATCCGCAGGGCAACGCCTCCACGGCATTGGGTGCCCCGCACGCCTCCGGTCAGCCTTCGGTGTATGACGTCATCGAAGGACGCAAGCGCATCGCGGAAGTCAAGTGCACGTGCCCTGATTTCGACAACCTCGACGTGGTCCCCGCATCCATCGATTTGAGTGGCGCCGAACTTGAGGTCGCCGACATGGCGGATCGCAACTCGCTGCTGAAGAACGCGGTGGACGAGTTCCTCGCCACCAGCGAAGAGCATTACGATTACGTGATCATCGACTGCCCGCCGAGCCTGGGTCTGCTGGTGATCAACGCCATGTGCGCCGTGCACGAAATGCTGATTCCGATTCAGGCCGAGTATTACGCCTTGGAAGGTTTGGGCCAGCTCATCAACACCATCGGACTGGTGCAGGAACATTACAATCCGTCGCTGCTGGTCTCCACGATGCTCATCACCATGTACGACAAGCGCACGCTGCTGAGCCGCGAAGTGCATGGGGAAGTGAAGAAGCACTATCCGACAATCGTGCTCGACACCACCATTCCGCGCACGGTGAAGATTTCCGAAGCGCCAAGCTTCAACCAAAGCGTGATCGCATACGACCCCAAGGGCATGGGTGCGATCGCGTACTGCGAAGCCGCGCTGGAACTTTCGCGTCGTTCCGATACGGTGCTGCAGGCAATCGATGCAAGAAGGAATGAGAACTGATCATGGCAACTAAGTCGCGTTTGGGTAAAGGTCTTGGCGCACTGTTTCCTTCTCTTCCGGGGGAGCCGCAGCATCAGGAGCATGCGGCGCCTGCCGCTGCCGCCAAAGAAGTCAAGGCTTCCAAGACTGATGAGCATGTGGAATCCAAGAGCGCGTCCGCTACCGCACAGGCATCGGTGAACGCCGTGCAGGGGATGAAGCATGCTGTTTCACGTGAAACAACCAAGAAAAACCAGCATCGTCGTGCCAGCATGCCGTCGATTTCGTTGAACGAAAGCGCGCATCCCGCGGACATGTTCTTCGGCTCCACCGCTCAGCCAGCTTCCGAACAGGGCGAGCAGCAGGGGAGTGTTTCACGTGAAACCACGCCGACCGAACATAAGAAGGACGAACCGGAACTGCTTCCCGTGCAGGGTGGATATCTGGTTGAACTGCGTTTGAGCGACGTCGGTCCCAATCTGCATCAGCCACGTACCATTTTCGATGAAGACGACCTGCGCGAGCTAGCCGAATCCATCAAGGAAGTCGGCGTACTGCAGCCAATCGTCGTACGCAAGCGTCCGCAATCGCAAATCGAAGCCGCCCGCAGGGAAGCAGCAGCCAAACCGGCCGAACCGCACAACATGTTCGACGGGCGCATGGATAGCATGTACGAGCTCATCATGGGCGAACGTCGTTGGCGCGCATCGCAGATCGCCGGCCTGAAAACGATTCCGGCCATCGTCAAAACCACCGCCGATGACGACATGCTACGTGACGCACTGCTGGAAAACCTGCATCGCGTCGCGCTGAATCCACTGGAAGAGGCGGCTGCCTACCAGCAGATGATCGACGATTTCGGCCTGACGCAGGCCCAACTGTCCAAGTCGGTGTCGAAATCCCGTCCGCAAATCGCCAACACCTTGCGATTGCTCAACCTGCCGGCCGCCGTGCAAAAGAAGGTCGCATCCGGACTGCTGTCCGCGGGCCACGCGCGTGCGCTGCTGGGACTGCCGACGGAAGCGGATATGGAACAGCTGGCCACGCGCATCATCGCCGAGGGACTGTCCGTACGCAGCACCGAGGAAATCGTGTCGATGAAGGCCGCCGAAAGCGACCAGCCCAAGAAGCCGAAGGCCAGCAAGCTCAATCCGTGGGCTGGTACCCCCGTTCAGGTTGGTCTGGAGCAGCGTTTCGGCACCAAGGTCTCCATCAAGGGATCGAAGAAGCACGGGCGAATCGAAATCGTGTTCAAATCGGAAGACGATATGAAACGCATCGTCGACCTGCTTATGCAGCAGCAGAGCTGAACGAACCGAGCCAATCGAGCTCGGCGAGCGATAATGATTTGAACGATTTGAGCCTTACTTGAGCGAATCGAGATAAGCCTGCGCATCCAGCGCGGCGCGGCACCCCATGCCCGCCGCGCTGATGGCCTGCCGATAGACGCTATCCACGCAGTCTCCCGCGGCGAAAACGCCGGGTTCGCTGGTATGCGTGCTGGCGCCATCGACCGTGATATAACCGGCTGAATCGACGTCTACAAGCCCGTTAAGAAAAGCAGTGGCAGGAGTGTGCCCAATCGCCATGAAAACGCCGTTAGCGGGGATTACAGAGGTCTTTTCGGTGGCGGTGTTGCGCACCTCCACCTCCTGCACGCCGTTCTCGTCGCCGCGAATCTCCTGCACCACAGCGTCAAGCATGAAACCGATTTTCGGATTGCGTTGCGCACGCTCCACCATGATGCGGGAAGCACGGAACGTGGAACGCCTATGAATAAGGGTGACGGACGAGCCGAAACGGGACAGGAAATCAGCTTCTTCGAAAGCGCTGTCGCCGCCGCCGACCACCACAATCGGCTTGTTGCGGAAGAAGAAACCATCGCAGGTGGCGCAGTAGGAGACACCTTTGCCTGCGTATTCCGTCTCGCCTGGCACGCCCAGCTTACGATAGTTTGAGCCTGTTGCGATGACCAGCGCGCGTGCGTCGTACACGTCGCCGCCGTCAAGGGTGACGGTTGTGATGCCGGAATCGGCATTCGAAGCAACCGAAACAACATCGTCCCAAACGATATGCGCGCCGAACCGTTCCGCCTGCTTACGCATATTGTCCATCAGATCCGGACCCATGATGCCATCGGGAAAGCCTGGGAAATTCTCCACTTCGGTGGTGTTGACCAACTGGCCGCCGGGCGTCAGCGCGCCGGCGACGACCAGCGGCTCGAAGCCGGCGCGGCCAAGATAGATCGCGGCAGTATAGCCAGCCGGGCCGGAACCGATAATCACCACATCACGCATATCACTCATGGTTGCTACTGTAATGCAGTTTCCACGACGGTTGCGGGCGGTTTTGCAGATGGCGTTCAAAAAAGCGTTCAAAAAAGTCAGCTATCCGTCACGTTGTTTCACGTGAAACAAAAAGAGGGTGTGTGGAACAATCCGCACACCCTCCTTGTCTGCCGATGCGTCAGAAAATCTGCACCGAATCGATGTACAGCTGGTTGCCGGGAAGGCTGTCGAACGGCACCCACAAGAGGATGTCCTGGGTCTCCACGGCCTTGTTGAACTTGATTTCGGTGGTGCCGCTGGCGTCGAACTCGAACTGGGCGACCTGTTCACCCTGGTTCGGGCTGGACTTGGCGTTCACGCGAATGTAGCCCTGGCCGCCGGAAGAACGGATCTTGATGACCATGCGATACGCTTTCTGGGGCTGGCTGAGGTGGAGGTAATAACCGTAACCTTGTTGTCCGTCCGGATTGGACAGGAACTGGCGGTTGTCGATCTCATACGGAGTCGTGTTCTCCGGCATCTTCGGTTCCGGAACCTTCCGCACCTTCTTATCCGAAGTCACCACCTTGTCGACGTCCTTCTTGGCGGAATGGCTCTTCTTCGTGGTTTTCTTCGGCTTGCTGGAATCGGAGCTGCCGTTGTCGGAGCTGTTGGCATCGTTGGAATCGTTGTTTGCATCGCTGGCGGAGCTGCTGCCATTGCCGGAATCGCCATTATTGCCGAAAGGCACGTCGTCAAGGTTCATTTCCGGCCACGGATTGTTGGAATTCGTATTGGTGATGCCGTCATCCGGCTTCTTGGTCAAACCATGAATGGCGAATCCCAATGCGACGGCCACCACAATGAACGCGACCACAATGGCCACGACCTTGGTGGTGAGCTTGCCGAACAATTTGGCATTGGCGACCTCGGCCGGACTGGAGGAAGAGGCTTTAGGGGCAAAGCTCGGCGGCACCGCAACGGGGGCTCCGTTTTCGTTCTGATATGCCGCGTCGATCGCTTCCTGCTCCGCCTTCAACGCGCGTGCGGATTCCTCGCCCGGCTCGATGACCCGTCCGTCAGGTCCGATCACCGGAATGCGACCGGTCTTCTCCAATTGCGAATCGTCCGTATGATAATCGCCCTGCGGCGACGGCGTGGAAACACGGATGGGGAAGGAGAACGGCGAATCCACATCTTCGGAGGATCCGTCGAGGTCCTCTTCGCTGAGTAGTTCGCGGCTGTTGTTCCACAGCGATTTCACGGCACCGCCGGTCGCGGCCATACCCTTGGCCAAGGCTTCCTTGCTGTCGGAGAAATCAGTGTGTGGTTCAGGCGCTTCGAACGTCATTTCCGGAATGCTTCCGGTTTCAGCCAGCGTATCGGGCAAGGCGATGGCATCCTGCTCGAGAATCTGCAGCAGGGGCACGTTCACAATCGAGCATTCCGAATCCGCGGACGGTAACGCAATATCGGGGCCGTTAAGCTTCGCCAGCGGCTCGTAGTCGCCCAGCAACGCCTCCAATTCGGCGATGGTGGCCATCGGAACGGTCGGGAAACCGTCCTTCTCCTTGAGATCCAGACCACGCTTGCAAATCACGCGGAACTCCATCGGCACGTTCGGTGAAATCGCGTCAAGATGGTAGTTCGTGGAGAGCGTCGACGGCGTGCGCGTCAGCAGGGAATACAGCAGGGAAGCGACCTGGCGAATCGCAAGCTGCTCCTGGTTTTCCACGGATTGCACGCGCGAAGTATCGGCCAGCATGATGCTTACCGGCGCGTCGGCGATTTCAATGCCGTTGCGGGTCAATCGCACGGTGTCCGTGCTGATCGAGAAATGCGTGAGATTGTCTTTCTGCAACACGTGCAGGGCTTCGACGACCTCACCAAGAATGGAACGGATCGCGGTGAAGCTCAGCGGCTTGCTGGACTGCGTGAGATACTCGCTCAACGACATGCCGGCATCGAGCTGCGTGATCACCAACGCCACCTCGCCCACGTGCTGAAGCTGCAGCACCTGCGTGAAATGGGCGTCGTGGGAAATCGCCAGCATGGAGGCCGTCGCATTGACGTCCTGCAAAGCCTTGCGGTTGTTGACGATAAAAAGCTGGCAATCCCGGGCAAGCACGTGATCGCTTGCCTTCCAAACCTGCAAGCCGGTTTCCTCGCGCAATGGCGAAACCAGCACATAGCGGTTGCTGATGGTATCTCCCAGTTGAGGTTTCATGGTTTCCTTCAACTCTGTAACGATTGTTCTACCTACGCTGTTATTCTTGGTCGCCGTTTTCGGCGGTACTTTGCTCAAGTTTACCGTTGGGGCTGGCCGTTCCGCCAGACTTAGGCTTGTTGCCAAGCCCTGGTATGCGGGCGGCGAGCATGCCCACGACCGAAGTGAGCTCCTCGGCACGCAGCGCCCACAGGCACGCCAGATAGACGATGGCGATGACGATGGTGAGCAGTATCGCGGACAGAACCGCCTGACCCCAGTTCATAGTGCCGTCGTCGGGGCCGATATGCGCTCCGACCAGCCGGTAGACGCCGTTGCGGCACAGCAGGCCAATCACGCAGGCGGCTATCGTGGCCACCAGCGCCTTCGCATAGGCGGTGATGATGCGCTTGTCGTCCACATCGCCGTCGAAACGGGAGCGGAGCATGTGCGTAAGCAGCGGATACGGCAGGATGAAGCTCACCGAAATCGCCAATCCGATGACGGTGATCCACTGCGTGGGCGGCAGAATGAACGTCGACGCGATGATGACGCCACCCTGGATGGCCATGGTGATCGCCATGAAAATAAACGGATGCTTGCCGTCTTCGAACGCGTAGAACGTGCGTTGGATGACCAAATACGAGCTGGAAAGTGGCAGGCCGATGCCCAAAGCGGCGAGCGGCGCGCTGATGAGCAGCGCCTCACGCACGCTGATGGACGGCAGCAGTGCGAGGATGATCGGCAACGGAAGCACGATGAACGCCGCTGCGAAGAAGCACATGATGAGATTGAGATTACGCAGGGCCGAGCTCAGATCCTTGCGCGCCTCGTCGATATTGCGGTCCGCGATGGCTTTCGATATTTTCGGGAAGATCGCAGTGGCGATGGACACGGCGATCAGCGAATACGGCAGCATGTAGATGGTGTACGCATTCTGATACGAGGCGTTGCCGGCCACGTCCAACTGGCTCATATGCAGCTGTTCCGAAGCCTTGAACGGCGCGCTGGTGGCCACGCGGGTGACGATGATGTTGACGATCTGATCGACGCCGACGATGCCGAGGCTCCACGCGGCGACCGGTCCCATCGAACGCAGTCCGATGCCGTGAACGCCGAATTTCGGACGGTATTTCAGGCCGATTCTCGTCAAAGGAATGAACAGCACCAGCGCCTGGAATGCCACGCCAAGCGTCCAAGTGCCGGCGGTCAGCGCGATTTTCGTCGGCGTCCAGAAGTCCAGCGGACGTTCCGTGGCCCTGCCGAACATCGCGATGAACGCGCCGAAACCGATGCAGCTGATGATGTTCGCGCCGACCGAGCTCCACGCATACGTGACGAAATGGTCCTTCGCCGCGAGAATCTGCCCGATCACCGTATACAGGCCGTAGAAGAAGATCTGGGGCATGCACCACAAGGTGAAGGAGGTGGCGAGGGCCATGGTTTCGGCGCTGCCGTTGACATACAGTTTGGTCAACAACGGCGTGGCAACGGCCATGAGCAGCGTCACACCCAACAACAAGGTGATGGCAAGGGTGATGAGCTTGTTGAGCTTGGTTTCGGCGTCCTTCGATTTCAGCGTGCGCACGATCTGCGGCACAAGCACCGCGTTGAAGATGCCGCCGGAAACCAGTGTGTAGATGACCTGCGGAATCATCGAACCGGCCTGGTAGGCGTTGGCGGCATAGCCGGTGGTGCCCAAGGCCCAGGCAAGCAGGATGGTGCGGATTTGGCCGGTCACGCGCGAAGCGGCGGTACCTGAGGCCATGATCAGTGAGTTACGGCCAACGGAAGAACTCATTCGTCGGGATCCTTCTTACGGTTGAATTGACGCCACAGTCCCACAGCGCCCAAGAGCACGGCGAAGCCGATGATGACGAAACCGCTCTTGTCGCTGATCTGCAGCGCGCTGGTGATGTGGGTGACCTGCGTGGCTCCAAACGCTGCACCATTCCTGTCGAACAGGCTGATGGTGGCGTTGGCGGTGCCGGACGTGGACACACGGATGGTGAACGCCACCTGTGCCTCGCCGTGGGGCGGCACCTGCACGGTGTCGAATCGGGACGTGACGATCTGCATGGAATCGGTCAGCGACGAGACCTTCACCTTTACCGGGTACGGGTGGCTGTTGCTGATGGTCACCGGCATTTTCGCGGTTTCGCTGACCACGTTCACGCTTTCCGTCGGCGTGATCGCCACACCGTTGATCAGCAGGACCGCGAGCTGGTTCGCGCCTTCCGCCATCGTGCTTCTGGAAGGGCTCTCGCCGCCCAACGCGTGCAGGGCCATGATGGTGTGGGCGTTCGTCAGCTGCCTGCTCCAGGTGTTGACGTCGGATTCGTCTTTTCCGTTCGGCTTGACGAGGATCGACGTATTGAAACGTTTGATGTTGCTCGATGAGTTCGCCAGCGCGCTCAGAGTCTGCTGGACGTCGCTGCGCATGCCATCGGTAAGGCCGTCCGTTTGGGGAAGGTCGGTTGACATGCTGGCCGCATCTTCGGAGATGTCGGCATCCTTCAACGTGGCGAGATCGGTGAGGTTCAGCCACGGCGACTGCTCGATGTCGCTCATCAGCGCGTCCACAACACTGGGGTCGGAATCCTCGTTCAGACAGACCAGCAGGTTGCGTTCCGCATAAGGCTGTTCCATCTGGTAGAACGCGCTTTGCGCGACGAATCGCGCCAATCTGCCGGCCGTGGTTCCCTCGCTGTCGGCGTTGGCATCGTCACTGGTCGCCTTGCCTTGGGCCAGGCCGGAAAGCACATTCTGCGCGGAAAGCACGGTGATGTCCCCGGCATCGGTGGAGACCACCGTCTTGCCGGTACGTACGGTAGCCGCATCGTCCTCTTCGAAGTCATGCGTGGCGATGACGGTGCCGTACCCCTGCTGGCGGGCCTTCGTCAACGCCTGCAGGGTCCAATTGCCGTTGCCCTGCCACGCGTATGCGGTGATGTCCGCGTTGCTGTCACCCAATGCCGATTGATAGGTTTTCCGGGCTTTGGCTGCGGACCATTGACGGTCGTTGATGCCGGCTGCGCTGTAGGCCGGAGCGTTGTTCATGGCGCTGTAGGCGGTTATGTCGAACAATGCGGGCTGGGTGATGCCGTCGACCCGCGTTGGCATCGCCATCGCCTGCAGGTAGGTCGGATCTCCTACGACCTGCAGCATGTCGTGCTTGGCGAAGGTCTGCTGCAACGATTTGAGCCGTGCGTCGTCATCCTTGCTGGGTATGGCGATTTTCGCCAGTTTCGAGGAGGAAATACCCCCTTCATCGACCAGCTGTCCAAGCAGCTTGCTGTCGGTGGTCCACCCGTTGGCGGCCAGCGGCTGGGCGACGGTGATGTGCAGCGCCGGCGTGCTGGGCGTGTGGAGTCCCGAGCCGGTGCGCGTCACGAACGTATGCGATTGAGCAAGGGGGGTTCCGTTGGCGGAATAGCTCAGCAGCACCGGCTTCGGCCCCCAAGAGTTGATGGCCGCGAGCGATTCCTGATGGGCGTCCGCGTCGATGCTCACGTTGGCGCTGGCTCCCGGCTGCAACGCGGGCACATCGGCCTGTCCCACGGATTGCGGGGTGGGGATTCGCCCGTTGCCTTCAGACCAATCCTGGATGTCGTTGCGCGAAACGAACGTGTAGAAGGCGTTCATGGCCAGCGTCAGCGTTCCCGCGGGAATCTCCTGTCCGGTCGTGTTGGTCACCGTGGCGTTCAGATGGTATCCGGAGGTGTCCGTCAATACGGCCGTGGAAGAGTTGATGGACAACATACCGTCCGTCGACTCCGCCGATGTGGTCGATTCCATGGCCCTTGCCGATGGCGTGGGTGCGTATAACAACATCAACGCCATGGTCAATACCATGGCGAGGATGGATGATAACGCGCGAAGGCCACGCGAAACGTGCCGTTGTGCGGATTGATTCACTATTACGCCTGTCTGTTGAGTTTCCTTGCGTACAACCATGCTATCTTCCGTTCGTTCGGATAGCTCAGCACATCGTCCAAATCAGCAAAATCCACCCAAATGGCGTCTTCGGCCTCATGGTCGGGATCGCCTTCGACGGTCAGCTCGCCGCCGATCTGCCGCAACGCGAAGTGGTGCACCAGCTTGTGCACGCGTTGGCTGGTACCGGTGAACCAATAGTCGATGGTGGCGATGGAATCGACCACCTCGCCCAGAATGCCGGTTTCCTCATGCACTTCGCGCACGGCCGTCTGCTGCGGCGTTTCGCCTTTTTCGATATGTCCCTTCGGCAGGCACCATTCCAAATGCCCGCTGCGTGAATGACGTGCGATGATCGCCACGCGACCCTTGTCGTCGAACACCAGCCCGCCCGCCGAATACTCGCGCACCACCGGCAGCTCCTGCGCGTCAAGCGATGCGAACGTGGTCGGACCATCCGCGGTGCGCCGGCGCGGCATCATCGCCGGCGTAGGCGCGCTCGGCGTGATGATCGTGCGCTGCTGCAATTGCTGTAGTTGTTGCAGCTGCTGCAGCGAAACCGACTGCGATGTGTACAGCAGTTCGTCCGGTTCCAGCGGATTTTGGGCATGGTCGTCCGCAGCATGGGCAAGCATGCGTGCAAGGTCTGCGGGCGTAATCATGATTCCAACCATACTCAATTCTGTGTGCAGGTGGGGTAACGGTATGCTGGTAAACGAAAAACTTGTGGTGCTGAAAGGTATGGCGTGAACTTCGAAGTGTGGCCAGAGGCCATTGAATTAGGACGTATGTTTGCTGCGGAAGGCTACGAACTGGCACTGGTCGGGGGTCCTGTCCGCGACCTGCTGCTGCATCGCAAATCGCATGATTTGGATTTCTGCACATCGGCGCGTCCCGAGCAGTTTGAGCATATTCTGCGCCGTTTTGGGCATGATGGCTTCTGGGATATGGGCCGCAAATTCGGCACGCTCGGCGCGATGCGCAGGCGTGAGGACGGCACCGAGGTGAAAGTGGAGGTGACCACCTACCGTTCCGACACGTACGACCCCGACTCGCGCAAGCCGGAAGTCAATTACGGCGACACGCTGGAAGGCGATCTTTCCCGCCGCGATTTCACCGTCAACGCGATGGCGTTGCGTGTTCCGGAACTCGAATTCGTCGATCCGTTCGGCGGTGCGAACGATTTGGCCAAAGGCGTGCTGCGTACCCCCGTCGATCCGCGGCAGTCGTTCGACGACGATCCGTTGCGCATGATGCGCGCCGTGCGTTTCGTGGCGCAGCTCGGCTTCCGCATCGAGCCGGAAACCGCCGAAGCGCTGTCCGACATGGTCGATCGCATCGAAATCGTCTCCGCCGAACGTGTGCGCGACGAACTGGTCAAGCTGCTGCTGTCCGATCGCCCGCGCGCCGGCATCGAAGCGTTGGTCGATTCCGGTCTTGCCGACATCGTGCTGCCGGAAATTCCCGCGCTGCAGCTGGAAATCGACGAGCACCATCGCCATAAGGACGTGTTCGAACACACCATGATCGTCATCGAACGCGCCGTCGCCCTCGAAACCGGTCCCGACGGTCCGGTGCCGGCCCCGGACCTGACGCTGCGTCTGGCGGCTCTGCTGCACGACATCGGCAAGCCGAAGACCCGTCGTTTCGAAGCGGGCGGCAAGGTGAGCTTCCACCGTCATGACGCCGTCGGCGCGAAGATGACGCGCAAGCGTTTGAAGGCACTGCATTTCGACCACCACATGGTCGAGGACGTCAGCGAGCTGGTCAACCTGCATCTGCGCTTCCATGGCTACGTGGAGGAGCCGTGGACGGATTCCGCGGTTCGCCGCTACGTCAAGGACGCTGGCCCGCTGTACGAGCGTCTGAACCGCCTTACGCGCGCCGACACGACCACACAGAACAAGCGCAAGGCCATGATGTTCTCGGCGGCCATGGACGAGATGGAACAGCGTGTACGCGACCTGAAAGAAAAGGAAGACTTCGACGCGATCCGTCCTGACCTCAACGGCGACGAGATCATGCAGCTGCTAGGCATCGAACCAGGCCCGATGGTCGGCAAGGCGTACAAGCACATGCTGGAATACCGCCTCGATAACGGTCCGGTGGAGCGTGACGTGGCCGTTGCCGAGCTGGAACGCTGGTACAAGGAGCAGGGCGAATAGCGATTGACATGCGGTGGTTTCGCCGCATGCATGGAACAGTGCGCTTGGAACAGTGCGAATACGAAAACCCGCGTTCCCGATTGGGGGAGCGCGGGTTTTTCATATTGCCTATATCGATTTCGATTGGCGGTCAGCTTTGCGGATTCACCGCATCATGCTCGGGCGCCTTGGGCAGGTCGGTCATCTTGTCCACCGCGACGCAGCCCTGGATGCCGGTGATCGCCTTGCCTGCGGCGGGAACCTTCTTCGTATCCTGCAGATTGTCGAACGTGGCGCCCACGATGACGTCGATCAGCTGGTCCTGACGGTCGTCCATAACCAGCATGGCGTCGGTGAAATTGCTTGCCACGGTGTACGCCTGATTCACGCTGTTCTTGCCGAAGACGATCATCGTGCGATCCACCTTCTTGGTGTAGTTGCCCGGCGTCTGGGGGTTGAACTCGCGGTTCTGCAACGCGTCGCTCACCGCCTTGGCGAAGCCGGAGAACTTCGTGCCGTTGAGCACACGCAGCGTGATGTTGCGATTCTCCACATACTTGGCCTTGTTGCCGTCGGCTTCCTTGATGGGGCACGGTGCCTGCTGGCCGTAGTTCGGCTGTACGGCGGCCGACTTGACGTTGCCCAGGCCTCCGACATGGAAAAAGAACAGCAGGGACACCACCATGGCGACCACCATGACGGCTCCGACGATGCTGAACACCGTCTTCTGACGGCGGCGAATGTACTCTTTGCGCGCGACGCGCTCGTCGTTAGCCTGGGTCATTTACGAATTCCTTTTGAACAAACCAATTGCCATCAACTTTACTGTCATGCGGTGATATGCACAATCGGTCGGGCTGGGGCGTTCGTGGCGATGATGCGATCGACGCAACGGCTGTCCTGCCATGCCCGCTGCACGGCGTCCGCCGCATCCTCCGTCGGCACGAACGCGATGACGGACGGGCCGGAACCGGAGACGAACGCCTGGCTGGCTCCCGCACGCAAGGCTTCCTCGATCGCCTGTCCGCTACGCGGATGCAGGGAGACCGCCGCCTTCTGCAGGTGGTTCTCATCGCCATCGCCGGCACCGATCTGATCGAATGTGGCATACACTTCCGGCGTGCGCAGTTCCGCACGGTATGCGCCGACCAGCAGATGGCCGGTAAACCCGCGTTCCGTAAGATCGCGTACGATATCGCCATCGTCATCAAGCTGTTCGATGCGTTCGCCGAAACCGGTGCCGCGCGCGTAACCGCCGGTCAGACAGAACGGCATGTCCGCGCCCAGCGTGGCCGCGACTTCCTGCAGGCGTTCGATCGGCCAATCGAGATCCCACAACGTGTTCAATGCCAGAATCGTCGCCGCCGCATCGGCGGAACCGCCGGCCATGCCCGCGCCGACGGGGATGCGCTTGTCGATGTTCAACGCCACGTCCGGCTCATGGCCGCTCGCTTCGGCCATGGCGAACAATGCCAGCACGGCGTGGTTGCGGCGCATATCGCTGCCGGAAGAGGCCAGGTCGCCCAGATACGCGCCCTCGAGATTCAGCGAGAAGCCGCTTCCCGGCGCTTTGCGCGTGGCGGTGACGGTGTCGTATACGCCGACCGCGCAATAGATGGTGTCGAGTTCATGACGGCCGCCCCATTCGGCATGCGACGGGCCCACATGCAGGGTCAGATTCGTTTTCGCCGGGCAGTCCACGCTCACGGCGTTGATGGTGGCCGTTCCGATGGCGGGCGAATCAATGGTGCTCATGACGCGAACACCTCATCCAACGCGCGTGCCAACGCCACGAATTCGTCGATGGTGAGCGTCTCGCCACGACGGGTCGGGTCGATGCCGGCCTTCTCGAACGCTTCGGACGGCACGATTTTCTTCAATGCGGCGTGCAGGGTCTTGCGGCGCTGCCCGAAAGCCGCGTCGATCAAACGGAACACGGTTTCGCGATCCACCACGGAACCGTCCGCATTGTCCGCGGCGGGGGTGTGACCGCCCGGGTAGCGCTTGAACAGCACCAGCGCGGAATCGACGTTCGGGGCCGGCCAGAACACGTTGCGGCCGATGACGCCCACGCGTTCCGCGGTGCCGTACCATGCGAGCTTCACGCTCGGCGTGCCGTAGATCTTCGAACCGGGCTTCTCGCTCAAACGGTCCGCCACTTCCTTCTGCACCATCACCAGGAAGGTGCCCAGATTGTCGAAACGTTCCAACAGGGTGAGCAGAATCGGCGTGGCCACGTTGTACGGCAGATTGGCCACCAGCGTGAAGGAATCGTCATCCTTGAAATCGGGCAGATTCTCCGGATTGACGGTAAGTGCGTCGCGGTTGACCACACGGAAGCGGTCCACGGCGTCCGGCATGAATTCGGCGATGGTTTTCGGCAGGCGTTCGGCGACCGGCGGGTCGATTTCCACAGCCGTCATCGTGGCGCCGGTTTCCAGAATCGCCAGCGTCAGCGAACCCAGTCCGGGACCGACTTCCAGCACATGGTCGTCGGCGGTCACGCCGGCCTCGCGCACGATGCGACGCACGGTTCCCGGATCAATCACGAAATTCTGCCCGAATTTCTTCGTCGGGCTGATACCCGCGTCGGCGGCGATGCGTCGGATGTCGGCCGCCCCCAGCAAATGGCCCTGCGTATGCTCGTTCACGTTTTCCGTCATTCCCTCTTCTGTCATTCCCTCATTATCCGTTCATGCCGGTACGAAAATCGTTGGCGATTAGCCGGATCAGTACCATCCGGTCTGTTCGGAGTGCTGCCACGCCGCGGACGGGCTGCCGTACCGCTGTGCGATGTAGCTCAGACCCCAGTCGATCTGCACGGCGGCATCGTCCTTCCAATTCGCGCCGAACGTGGCCATTTTGCTGCCCGGCAACGCTTGTGGAATACCGTATGCGCCCGAAGACACGTTTTCCGCGCTCCAGCTCCATCCGGATTCGCGATTCCAGAGTTTGACCAGATCCGTCCAGTTCTGGCCGGTCCAGCCGCGCTGCGCCGCCGCGCCGGAAGCGTAGGCCTGTGCCTGTGCCGCGGAAGGATGGTACAAGCGGCAGCCTGCGGAAGGATTGCTCGGCTGCGGCGTGGGCTGCGGTTTGGGCTGGGGTGCGGGAGTCGGCTGCGGTGCAGGGGTTGGTGTGGGGGTCGGTGCCGGATCGTCCTTCTCGGTGTTGTTGGAATTGTTATTCGAGTTGTTGTTCGAATTGTTCTTATCCGAGGAATCCGACTTGTTCGAATCGGTTTTGTCGGAATCGGACTTATTCGAATCGGACTTATTCGAGTCGTTCTTACCCGAATCGTTCTTGCCGTCGTCCGTCTTGCCGGAATCGCCGTTATCGCCGTTGCTGTTGCCGCTGTTGTCGGATTTGTCGGATTTGTCGGTATCGTCCGTAGTTTTTTCCGGTCCGACCGCAATGACTTTGTCGATGGCGATTTTCGTGGTCTTCTCTCCGGTCAGCGTCTCGCTTTCCTTCACGCCATCCACGTAGGTGACGGCGTACGTCTGCTGGATTTCGCCGTTTTCGCCTTCCTGCCGTACCGTGACTTCGCCCGGCTGCAGGTTCGGGTCGATGATGGTCTGCGTGCCGAACGGCACTTCCTTCGTGCGGGTCTCCTCACCATGCGTCACGCGGCGGACGCGCAGAATGGTCGTCTTGCCGTCCTTTTCGACACTGACGCGATCCTCCTTGCCCAACGTGATGCCTTTGGCGTCAAGAATGGAGGCAGCGGGCAGCTTGCCGTTCGGCGCCACCGAGCTTTTCCCGTCCGCGATGACGGTGACGGGCCCCTTCTGGTTGATGATGAGACCGCCGGTGAGCTTGTTGTAGACGTTGCTGATATTGACGGTGATTTTCGCCGCTTCGGTTTCGTTTTGGTTGAAGAAGTCCAGCAACTGCTCGGCGCTGGACGCGACCGTCCAGAACGGCACTTCCTGGCCGTCGATGGTGATGGTGGTCTGGTATGCGCTCTGCACGTTCACCACATCATGGTTCTTCAGCATGCTGGTCGGGCTGGTCGATTCCACCAGGTCGTGCGTTTTGACTTTCACGCCCTGCTCCTGCAGCAGACGGTCCACGCTCATCGCATATGTGGTCACCGTGGTGGTCTCCCCATTGACGGTCAACGCCACGGATTTGCGCGCGCCCACACCAAACGCCAACGCCGAAGTCAAAGTCAATGAGGCCACGCATGCCATGACGCGGACACGACGAAGCGTCACGAATCTCCGAGGGGTCCACCTTCTCGTCATTTATCCTCTTTTCAGCGCTGCCTACAACGCCGTTATTGTAACGGCTCAGCTGGAACGGTCGCCGTGCTTTCCGATGGTTTTATCCATACCGCCACATTTTTGAAAGCAGGTGCGAAAAGCGAAAAATAAAAAGGGGGCAGGAGAGAAGGGGATGTCCTGCCCCCGGTCGGACGAGACAGGTTGGGGACGTCTCGTCCGCTTTGCCAGAAGTCTCAAGTTGGGGGAAGACTTCTGGAGCACTTACCCATGGTAAGAGGTCCAAGCCCGTCATACGGGTTCGAGCCTCCTGTCGGGATCGAACCGACGACCTGCCGCTTACAAGGCGGCCGCTCTGGCCATCTGAGCTAAGGAGGCATGTCCTCTTTTGCTATGAAAACAACAGAGGAACGATGAATAGCATAACCAGCGCTTCCACCGCAGTCAACTTAGCATTGCGGGTTGAGACGCGCCGGCTGCCCGTAAGGGGTTATTCGCCCGTGGTGACGGAAATCGGCCCCTTCTTGGCTCCGATGGACGGCATCTTGCCGGCAACGCCGACTTCGCTGTCCTTCAGGCCGATCGATTCCAACAGACCGTCCTTAACCGTCGTCTGGGCGGTGGTCAGCTGGTCCATATCCCAATACTTGCCGTTGATGATCACGGTCGGCGTGGTCATGCTGCCCTTGTAGCTGCCGGACTGATGCCACAGTTCGGAACGCTTCGGCGTGTAAGTGTCGATCGCATCAAGCCATTCCTGATAATCGCGGCCAAACGCCTTGTCCGCAACATCCTTGGAAACACCCGCGGCGATCATCTGCTCCTTGATCTTGGCGTCGCTCACCGACTTGTATGCGGAGCCTTCCTCCGGCTGGAAATCCTCGGCGTAGACCTTCTCCAGGAAGGAGATCAGATGGTTCGGGTCGCTGTCATGCTCGGCCAGGTAGATGGACGCGTTCGCCGCGCGACTGGAATACTCGTCGGTGGACCAACGGTCCATGAACGCCATGAAATGCAGGTCCAGATTGATCTGGCCGGCATCGACCATCTTCTGCAGGTCGGCGTCCAACTGGCGGTGCAGGTTGCCGCAGCCCGGGCACAGGAAATCCATGTAGAGCTCGACGGTCGGCGCGCCCTCCACAGCCTTGCCGTAGCCGTTCTTGGAAATCAGCAGGCCGCCCTTCTTATCGACGAGCTTCGGAGTGTTCTTCACTTTCTGCAACGCCGTGTACGCTTCCTGCACGGTTTCGGTGGAAGCCTTCGTTTCGGCCTTCTTATGCATGTTGTGGTACACGGTGAACGCGCCGATCGCCACCAGAATCACCAGCACCGCCACCACGATGCCGCCGATGATCGTCTGCTGCTTGCGTTCCTTCTCCATCTGCTCGGCGCGCGCCTTCATCGCTGCGGCCTCAGCGGCCCTACGCTCGGCGCGGCTGGTACGCTTCTGCGCATCCTTGCTGTTCTGGGCCATCGATATTCCTTTCGACCTCACGTTGTTATGCTGGGCACCATACTAGCGATGCCTTGCTATCGATTCGCCGGGAATTCCGTATTGCCTTGCGATTGCGTCGGCAGCTCGCTCAAGTGGCGCAGATACGGCTGTTTACGCAGTGCGCCGCCGCCCAATCGCAGTACGATCGCGCCCGGAGCGGCCACGGCCACAAGCCAGCCGATCGCGCAGAACGCAGCCTGCGCCAGCCCGCTTTCGGAAAGCGGACCGCCAAGCAGCGTCGGCATCGGAATCGTCAATCCAAATATCCACGTATCCATCACGGCATACGGAAGCTGCAGCACGACCGTGGTGAGCGACAAACCCAGCGCGGCCACGGCCAACATGATCAGCGTCCGCACGATGGCGACGCCGAAGCCCTTCACGATGTGCCAGGGCAGTCCCGCCAATCGCAGCAGCCAGTCGGAACTTTTCTTCTCGCCGCCACGTTTGCCTTCGCGCTCGAGCTGCGCCTCCGTGTTGAATCCGATAGTGGCCAGCGCACAGGCGAACAGCAACGCGGCTGCCATCGCCGTCCACAGTGAGAACAGTCCGCAGACGGCCACGGGAATCGCCATCAGCGCGCAGGGGAGCATGCCCCGGCCCAACATCGCGCCACGCTTCACATCGGCGGGATTGGGTGCTTCCGCAACGTTCGGCCCATCCATACCGGGTACCGGCGGGAATGACATTGCGGGCGATTGCTGCGCCGCGGCCACCGTGGCCTGCGGTATGACGGACGGTGGCTGCCGCATGGCGATGCGTTGCAACGCGGGTTTGATGGTCGGGTCGACTTGCGTCGGCGCTTCCGCTGGATTCCATGCGTTCTGGGCCGGCAGCATTTGTGTTGACGGCATGGATTGCGGCATTACCTGCGTGCCTGTCGGCATCGCCCGCGTGCTGCCCACGTTGGGAAGTGCGTCGGAAAGCACGCTGGTCTCGGCATCGTCAACAGGTGCGATCACCTGCGTTGCGCTCGCGTCGGATTGGCTGGTCACTTGTTTCCCGATTACTTGAGTTGCGCTCACATCGGGCTGCCCGATCGCCTGCGTTGCTTCGCTGAGCCTTGGCATCGTGCGCGTGCCGATGGCGTTTTCGCCGGTTATGTCGTCCTGCGATTGCCACAACGTGCGCGGATTGTCGGGCGATTCAACAAAAGGGGGCATCGCCTCCGTATCGCCATCCGCTGCGCCACCATTGTCGGCCGCAACCCACGCCTGCGGATTCAACGCATCCACGGCGATCGCCTGCAGCAAATCGTCCGGCGTGCACCGCTTCGTCCGATCCGGATTGAGCGCCGAACGGAACGCGGCCATCGTGCCCGCGGGAAGTCCCGCAAGATTGGCGCTGCCGGCCGCGGCGCGTTCCAACACGGTCATCATCGGCTTCGTGCCGAACACCGGCTCACCCGTAGCGGCGAACGCCAATACGCTCGCCACCGACCACCAATCGGTCATTTCATCCGATTCCGCGCCATCAATGATTTCCGGCGCGATGAACCCCGGCGTGCCCATCACCAGACCGGTACGCGTCACATGGCTTTCGCCTTCGCCCATAGCGATGCCGAAATCCACCAATACCGGGCCGGTGCTCGACACCATCACATTCGTCGGCTTGATATCGCGGTGCACGATGCCGGCCGCATGCACGGCACGCACCGCCTCAATCAGCTTGCGTGCCAGCCGTTCCAAATCGTCGCCCACATATCGGCCATTGACGCGCACATCCTCACGCAGATTCTTGCCTTCGATCAACTCGGTCACAATAAAAGCCAACGCGTCGTCAAGTTCCATATCCACAATGCCGCACACGCCCGGATGCCGCACCTTCTGCAACGCCATCGCCTCCCTGCGCAGGCGCTCGCGTGCGGTCAACTCGTCGCGCTGCTGCGGGGAATCGTCGTCGGAGAGGGAATCGCGCAAAATCTTCATCGCATATTGATGGCCGCCATCGTCCCGCACACGCCATACCGAGCCCATGGCACCCGAACCAAGCCGGGAAATCAACGTGTAGCCGCCAACCAGGCTGCCTGCTTCCAGATTCAATGCGCTTAAGTCGCTCATACTTCCATCGTACTTGGCGTGCAGATTATGCACGCGAATTGACAGGCTGGGGAAAACGCCATGTGCCGCACGTTGAAGTCTGATGAAATCGAATCATCGACATGAAGAAGTGTCTTCACTTGCCGCACGCATCTGCAGCCACTTCACCGAAACCATGAGATGCGGGGCAGTGTTGAATGGTTTCGCGGTTCCGATAAAGGCATCGGAGCCTACGTGTCGTTTGGTTATGAGAATCAAGGAGGAGGCAGACCATGCTGCAAATCAACATG
>ERZ773228.1301-NODE-1301-length-26756-cov-8.272686_pt1 | contig 26756 bp, 27 predicted proteins | sample MGYA00580524_ERZ773228 | MGnify/ENA primary metagenome ERZ773228 (study PRJEB29015, sample SAMEA2737768) | human gut metagenome | biome: human gut; feature: human-associated habitat; material: faeces | place: China | collected 2012 ... | reverse complement strand
TGGCGCTGCGCCTCGCCGGGACGCCGATCGGCCCGAACGACACGGCCATTGCCGGCCACGCCATCGCGGCCGGCGCCGTCCTGGTGACGAACAATGTGAGAGAGTTTGAGCGGGTGCCTGGACTGACACTGGAAGACTGGGTTATTTAGTAGCAAATAGACTGTTACAAGATATGCCCGCTGATTAACTACCTCGGGCATTTTTTGTGAATTGATGGTAATGAGTAGTGTATAGCTGTTAGTGATCCGAGAACACGGAGCCTGCAATGTATTCTGGGTGATGACTCCAATTAGTAGAACATGTACTTTTCGATAAAGGAGCCGATGACTTTTTCGTGAACGTCAATGGAGCGTGAAAAGCAAATCGTTTTACGTGCCAGACGTTTGATGCGGGTACGTAGCGTCAGATTGTTTCGCTCAATGTGCTGTGTAAATATTTTACCTGTCAGGTGCTTCTCCTCAGGCACTTCTCTGGCATAACTTCCCCAGTCGTCGCTGGTTATCATTCCGATGTTGAAGGGGGTCAGCAGAGCCAGCAGCTCTCTACAGGTCTCATCGTTTCGTGGCCCGAAGGTGTAGGTCAGTACACCGCCAGTTTTGGTGTTGTAAGCATACCAGAGCCAGTGTTGCAGGGCTTTACTGCCAACAAAGGCCCACTGTTCATCGAGTTCACAGATAAGGGCTACATCAGCGTGAGCAACCGGAGAAGAGGTTATTCGCCGGGGCGAGAGTTTTTTAAAGCCCGAATGACGGTGTTGATGCCAATCTTCAGCGTTCTGGCGGTATCGCGCACACCGGAGCCGTTATGAGCCATATCAACAATCTTCTCTTTGACACCGGGCTTTCGAGCCACGTAGGTATAGTTGAGCTGAAAAACCCGCTTGCATGACTTGCATCGAAAGCGTTCATGTTGTGAAGAGCTACGACCATGGCGATAGATTTCATCGGAATGGCAACGGGGGCAATGGACAGTAACGCTAGCCACAGGAATCCTCAAATACCTGTAGAATAACAGATATTTCTATCGATTGAAGTCATTACCGGTTTTGGCTAATCCGTCTGCAACACGGGAAGAAAAAAAGGGCGATGGCCCATTTTTTTGCAAATTTTTCGTCTGTCACAATCTTCTGCTGCTCTGATGATGGTTGATGGTGTGCAATATATTTCACCATCTGCAAATACTTTGTAAATATCATCATCTGATTTTTTGCATGACAAATACCGAAAGCATTTACAAAAATAATCGCAGTCACAAAAGTTAATTAAAACTGAAATTTAAATGAAACATATCCTCCGTAAATTTCGGGCTTCCCTGGTTAACTAAAAAAAGAAATATCATGTTTAATAAACTTATATTACCTGTTATGGCAGGCGCAGGATTCATTTTGACATCACACTCCACGCTTGCCCTGGAGTTAAACTACGAACATAAATATGAGGATATTTCCAAAGAGCACACGGACGAACTTGAAATATCTCATGATTTCGAATCAGGTATCGGGATTGGTACCAAGCTTAAATTCCACCCTGTTGAGAAGGCTAACGGCGATGCGGGTAACTTCTTCAACAAAAGAAAGCTTAGCGAAAAAGAATTAAAAATTAACTATAATCAGGACATTACCGATCGGTTCAGTATTGAACCTGGCATGTCTTTCACCATTAAAGACGATGAGGAAAAATACAAACCGTCTATTAAATTTAATTATCGCCTGTTTGATAAAACAAAACTGTCTCTTCGCTACCGTAAAGAAATAAGCGATCGGGATGAGAAACCAACCAAGCGCGTTGACCGTATTGAAGGCAAAATATCGCAAAAAATTGGCAAATTCGATCTCGGCTATACGCTCACCTGGTATCATGGCAATGAGAATTTATATAATAAAAAACGCTATAATACCGAGCATGAAGTGGAGGTTGGCTATCAGCTTACCAAACATTTCTCACCCTATATTGGGGTAAAAAACGAGGCTGTATCGAAAAGCTCGTCCGAACGGCAGACAGAATATATCGTCGGCATGAACTACAAATTTTAATCATCACCAGGAGCCAAAATGGAAAAGTTACTGACCTTGAATCTGCTGCTGGCGAGCATAACTCTCAGCCTAATTCCCGCCTCCTACGCCGCATCAACGGATAGCGCTCGCTACACGCTGGAAAAGGTGGTGATGCTTAGCCGACACGGCGTTCGCCCGCAAACGGATACCGCCAGCCTGGAGGAAGCCACCGGGAAAAAATGGCCTGAATGGAACGTACCGGACGGTTTTTTAACCGGCCATGGCTATGCGGGAATGTTGACGCAGGGCGCTTATCAGCTGGCTGAATGGCAATCTCGCGGCCTGCCGGTCGGCGCCGGCTCGGCCTGCCCGAAATCGGGAAAAGTATGGCTCTGGGCGGCACCGGATCAGCGAACTAAAGCGACCGGATCGGCGCTGCTTGACGGGATGTTCCCCGGCTGCGGAATGGTCGCTCACGTCTCGGTGAATAAGTTCGATCCATTATTTGATACCATTGAAATGGGTATAGCCAAACCGAATGAACAGCTCGTCTATCAGCAGGTAAGAGAAAGAACCGGCTCTTCGCAACAGGCGCAAAAAACGCACGCAAAAGCGGTGGCGGATTTACGCCGCGCGGTATGCGCTGAAGACGGTAAAAGCTGCGAATTTTTGGATAAAGAGTGGGGCGTTAAAATAAATGACAAAGGTAAAGCGAAATTAAGCGGCCCGGTATCAAAAGGCTCTTCGATTGGCGAAACTATTCGTCTGCAATATAGCGAAAACCTGCCACTATCTCAGGTAGCATTCGGGCATGCGAAAAATGCGCAAGAGGTGAGTAATTTAATGGCCCTGCATGCGGAAAAATACAATCTGGTCAGCAACACCCCGGAATATGCCAGCCACGGTGGCTCGCTGTTAATGCGCCAGCTAATTGGAGCCTTGTCTGATAATAAAGAAGGTTCAAAAAGTACCGAACTGAAAAGCCCGCTGGTTATTCTGGTCGGCCACGACAGCAATATTTCACAAATTCAAACCATGCTCGGCTTTAACTGGCAGCTACCGGTTTACCCTCGCAATGATATTCCGCCGGGCGGCAGTCTGATTATGGAGCGTTATCTTGATAAACAGACCGGTGAAAAAATGGTTCACCTGACCTTTAGCGCCAGAACATTAGATCAGTGGCGTCAACTTTCGCCATTGAACGCGCAGAATCCGCTGCCGGTAGCCGAATTTAAAGCGCCCGAATGTCATGAAACCGCTATTGGTGAGCTGTGCCCGCTGAATAAATTCATCCAGCTGGCAGAGAAAAACCTGGTCGATGACGGCAAGGATTTAACCGTATTCCGGTAACGCGCAATTCACCTGAAAAATGCATTCTCCCGCCTCCTGACGACAGCCGTAAATTCCGCGGATAGCACGGAAAAATGTCTCAAGTGCTCAATCCCCCCGTCACGTTCGGGGGGATAAAATAAACGCGAAAATATTTGCACATAGGTGCAAGAAATTCGCAAAACTGTAACATTTCGCCGATATATTCCACTCTGTCTTTCACTGCAAGGGATAACCCCGTGGCTTACCAACCCGAAGCTCGCCGCCATACCGCATGGCCTCAACTCCGCCACAAACTGTCGATCGTCAGCCAGGAGCCCGCCAATCTGCTGGCCGTACTGCTGCTGATTTTGTTCAGCTGGATAATCCTGGCCCCCGTCGTTTCCGTGCTGCTGAACGCGGTCCTGGTGCAAAGCGGCGATGAGGGCCGTACCGGGACAGCGGAAGGCGCGCTGACCTCCTGGTACCTGCTGCGCGCTCTGACTTCACGCATGTCCGACCTGCTGCTTTGGACGCCGTTGCTCAACACTCTTGCCATCGCCATGACTACTGTGACCGGCGCGCTGGCCATCGGCATCGCGCTGGCGTGGCTCATCAACCGTACCGATATCGCCGGCAGAAAAGGGTTCTCTACCCTGCTGATCGTGCCGTTTATGCTGCCCTCCTGGACCTTCGCGCTGGCGTGGAGCACCATTTTCAAAAACCATGCCATCGGGGGACAGCCGGGATGGCTGGAAGCGATGGGCGTGCAGACCCCGGACTGGATGGCCTATGGCTACTTCCCGATCGTCGTCATTATGATCCTCCACTACACACCGCTGGTTATTCTGATCGTCGGCAACGCCCTGAAACGCATGGACAGCCAGATGGAAGAGTGCGCCCAGATACTTGGCGCTTCACATAACGTTATCGCCTTTAAAATTATTATCCCTCTGGTTCGTCCGGCGCTGCTCTCCGCCGCCCTGCTGATTTTCGCCGACTGCATAGGCGAGTTCGCCCTGCCCTATATTCTCGGCCTGCCGGTGCATTTCGATACGCTGTCCACCGGATTGTACCGGGCGATTGGCACCCGGCAGTCGGGCGTGGCAGCGGTGATCGCCACGGTGATTATGCTGATGGGAATGCTGACCCTGATGCTGGATATGAAAATGCTGCGCGAGGCCCGTCGTTTCGTTACGGTGGGCGGCAAGGGCACCATGGAGCGCCGCCGCAGCCTGGGACACTGGCGCATCGCCGCTGCCGGGCTGCCGCTGCTGTTCGTCCTGCTGGGCGTGGCGATTCCGCTTCTGACCCTGTTCCTGTCAACGATAATGACGCTGCCCGGCCGCTTTACCGCCGATAACTTCACCCTCGCCTACTGGATTGGTCATGACCTCGATACCGTGGCCCTGCGTAACGGCATTCTGCTCACGGCCGAGTTCTGGCAGACGGTATGGAATACGCTGCTGATCGTCGGCTCGGCGTCCATCGTCTGCGGTATTCTCGGCCTGCTGGTTGGCTACGCAGTGATGCGCTGCCACTTCCGCTGGCTCTCTTCCTTCCTGCGCCAGCTGACTTTTTTGCCCTATCTTGTGCCGGGCATCGCCTTTGCCGCCGCGTTTCTGTCGCTGTTTGCGGTCGCTCGCGGGCCGGTTCCGGCGCTGTACGGCACGCCGCTGCTGCTGGTACTGGCGCTGATTGCGGAAAAAATGCCGTACGCCAGCCGCTCCGGTATTGCCGCGATGACCCAGCTAGGTAAAGAATCCGAAGAAGCCGCGCGCATTGCCGGCGCCGGATGGTTCACCCGTATCCGCCGCATCGTTGTTCCTGTTCAGGCCGCACCGCTGGCAACAGGAATCCTGCTGCCGTTTATCTCGGGCATCAAGGGCGTCAGCCTGTTCGTCATCCTCGCGACTCCCGCAACGGATGTCCTGACCACCTGGTCCTTGCGCCTGATTGACTACAACTACCAGCAGGCAGCCAATGCCGTGGTGCTGATGATCGCACTGATTTCATGGGCTGGCACATTGATGATCCAAAAGATCACCGGTACCGGTCTTGCAGAGGGTCTGGAGAAATAAAATGCCGACGATTCACTTAAATAATCTGACTAAAACCTATCCGGGCAGCGATACCCCGGCGGTAAACAATATCAACCTGACGGTAAAAGACGGCGAATTTATGTGCCTGCTGGGACCATCCGGCTGCGGAAAAACTACGATCCTGCGCATGATTGCCGGCATCGAGCACGCCTGCGGCGGCGAGATTGCTATCGGCGATAGGATCGTTGACTCAATAGCCCACGGCATCTACGTCCCGCCGGAAAAACGCGGGATTGGCCTGGTCTTTCAGAGCTATGCGCTCTGGCCGCACATGACCGTAGAGCAGAACGTTGATTTTGGCCTGCGTTTGCAAAAAATCGCCGCTAAAGAGCGCATCGCCCGCTGTCAGGACGTGATGGAGAAATTGCGTATCGCTGATTACGCCAAACGCTATCCGGCACAGCTCTCCGGCGGCCAGCAGCAGCGCGTCGCCCTCGCCCGCATGCTGGCGGTTAATCCCGGCGTACTGCTGCTGGACGAACCGCTTTCCAACCTGGACGCCGCGCTGCGCCTGGAGATGCGCGCCGAGCTGCGCCGTCTACATGAAACCTTTGGCACCACCATCGTTTTTGTCAGCCACGATCAGTGGGAAGCCATGACCCTGGCGACCACCATTGCGGTGATGAGCGCCGGCCATATGCAGCAGGTCGGTACGCCGGATGAGATTTACGCGACGCCGGCGAACCGCTTTGTGGCCGAGTTTATCGGAACGCCACGCCTGAATATGATCCCACTCCATCAGCCATCCAGCGGGCTGGCGCAGCATCTACAACAGCGCTTCACCCTGCATGAACAAACCCGGCACTGCGGCATTCGTCCGGAAGAGATCGTTCTCAGCCAGGAACCTGATAACAACGGTATCCCGATGACCATCGATAACATTATGCCTACCGGCGGAAGCTGGGTGATTGAACTGATTGCCGGGCAGGATCGTCTGTTCCATTCCACGCAGCTGCGCCCGCGCTGGCAGGTCAGCCAGCAGGTTCACTGCCAGCTCCCGACCGCCTCTCTGCACTTCTTTAATAGCAACGGGCTGCGTCACGATTTCTCCATGAATTAACCGCATACTGACTTTTGAGGAACTACCATGAAGCATAATCTGGCCGCCATCTCGATTGCCGCCGCGCTGGTAAGCAGCCACCAGGCCCAGGCTGAAACCTTCGATTTGCAGGCGCTGATCGCCGCAGCAAAGCAGGAGCAGCCGATGACGGTTTACGCCTCAACCGGTAAGATCGTGCAGCAGGCGAAGGCCTTCAGCGAAAAATATGGGCTAAAGGCCAGCGGCGTAAAAGCCGATGCCCCGCAGATTATTGAAATTATGAGCCGGGAGGCGCAGGCCAAAAACGTGCGGACCGACGTTGCCATCATTGAGGATGCCCCTGCGGGAACGGTTCAGTTGCTGAATAAAGGCTATGTGCAAAGCTGGGTGCCGGACGATCTCAAAGGCAGCATTGCCGCCCGCAGCCAAAATCCGCTGACCATCGTGTTAGCCCCCAACGTGTTCGCCTATAACACCGAACGTCACGCCACCTGCCCGATTACCAACCTCTGGCAACTGACGGAACCGAAATGGCGCGGACGCGTGGCAATGCAGGACCCGACGGGCAAACCGGCTTACACCGACTGGTTCAGCCAGATGGAAACCCACTACGACCAGCAGATTCGTGACGCCTACCAGCAGGAGTTCGGCAAGCCGCTACAAACCGATGAAAAATCTGCCACGGCAGCCTTTGTCAAAGCGCTGGCGGGCAACGGCGTACTGCTGACTCATTCAGATAACGACGCCGCTTCCGCCATTGGCGCGCCGGACAGTAAAACCGACTTTGTCGGCCTGGTGTCCACAGCCAAATTCCGCGACAACAAGCAGGGCATGAAGTTGGGCCTGTGTACTGGGCTGAAACCGTTCATCGGCTGGAATTACCCGAGCCTCGGCGTGGTTGCCACCGGCAGCAAAAGCCCGAATAGCGCGAAGCTGTTTATCCACTACCTGATGAGCGCCGACGGGATCGCGCCGCAGGGGATAGACGGCAAAATGTCCACCAATCAGCAGGTAAAACTGCCGGCCGATGAGGCATCCGGCATTGAAAAATATCGCGGCGAACTGATGGTGTACCTGACCACCACGGTACAAGAAGACTGGGATAGCCGCCAGGACTGGCAGGATCTCTGGAGCCTGAACTACAAGAAATAGGTTCAGACAACATAACCGGGCAACACCTCATTCATTTATAACGGGCAGCACACCTTGACCACTATTGATATTGAACAGCGCGAAGCGACTCTCAAACGTATTATCGTCGAAGCCGGAGATACCGCCCTGCGCTTCTTCCAGACCCGCAAAGCGGGCGAATATGAACTGAAGGGTCATCAGGATATCCTGACCGAGGCGGACACCTTCGTTGAAGCACTGATTTCAGGTGCTATTAACGAAGCCTTCCCTCAAGATTTGATCCTCGGCGAAGAGACCGCCAGCCAGCCCGCCAGCGCGGAGAGTTTGTGGGTGGTAGATCCGATCGACGGCACCGCCAACTTTGCCCGCGGTATTGCCCATTTTTGCGTGTGCATCGCCTGGGTTCGCCACGGCATCACCGAGCTGGGCGCTATTTATAACCCGGTAAGCCAGGAACTCTACCTGGCTCGCCGCGGCCATTATGCGCTGAAAAACGGCCAGCCGCTGTGCTGTAGCGCCATTACCGACGCGCAGCGGGCTTGCGTGGAGCTGGGCTGGTCTTCCCGCCACAGCCAGCGCCACTACCTGGACGTCATGGCTGCGATGCTTAATCTTGGTGCCAGCGTGCGCCGCGGCGGTTCCGGCGCACTGGCGCTGGCCTGGGTAGCCGAAGGCCGCACCGACGGCTACGCCGAAATTCATATGAACGCCTGGGACTGCCTGGCGGGGCTGCTGCTGGTGCGTGAAGCAGGCGGCCAGACCGGCAACCTTCCCGATAACGCCGAGGCCATTTTCCGCGGTATTCCCGTGCTGGCCGCCGCGCCGGGCATTGCTGACAAACTGGCCCGTGCGACGGGTATTCCGCTCGCCGGCGCGCCGTTGCCTGCGGCGGCCGAAAAGTCGCCGACAGCGCGCTATCCTCGCCCGCCAGTCAGCCTGATCGCGGAAGATTTTCCCGGCTGGGGGATGAATATCTATATAGGTGATTCCAGAGGCGTGAGCGACATGACGCAGCTGGCAGAGCATGATATCGGCATCGTCATTAACTGTGCGGTAAATCTCGATATCGACTGGGTCACGATGCCGGAACCCGACGTGGCGGCGCACCAGCTCTCCCACGGTTCGGGTCCGGTTCGCTACTATAAGCTCGGGCTTGTCGACGGCGACGGCAACGCGCCGGAGATGCTCCACGCGGGTTATCAGCTAATGCGTTCGGCGCTGCTACAACAGATCCCGGACAAGGCCTCTTATCGCAACCGTAAACGAGGCAATATTCTCGTCAACTGTCGCGGCGGCCGCAGCCGCTCGGTGGCGCTGGTGGCGCTGTTCATGCACCTGGAGTGCCCGGAACGTTTCCCCACTCTCGACGACGCCATCGCCTTGATCCGCGATAAACGTCAGCTCCATCCGCAAGAGTGGTATGAAACGCCGAAGCCGTCGCTAACCCGCCTGGCCGAGTATGCCATTATACGTGAACGCGCCATCGCCACAGCGAAACAGCACCATGAGCAATAGCCGCCAAAGTAAAAATTCTGGTTTCACCAGCGCCACCGAGGTGGCGCGCCTGGCGGGCGTCTCCCGGTCAGCGGTGTCGCGCACGTTTACGCCCGGCAGAAGCGTGTCCGACGAAACACGGAGCAAGGTGCTCGCGGCCGCAGAGGCGCTTAACTATCACGTCAATCACCTGGCGCGTGGCCTCTCCAAGGAGGCCAGCCGCCCGGTTTGTATTCTCGGCGGCAACCTTTCCTCCCCTTATCAATCGCGTCTGCTCGAGCATCTGACCCTGCGCCTGCACAAAGCCGGGCGCGCGGTGATGGTGATCAACACCGATGACGGTGAAACCAGCGCAAAAGAGGCGTTGCAGAAAACGCTGAACTATCGTTCTACCGCGACTATCGTGCTGTCGGGCAAGCCGCCCGTCTCGCTGATTGAACGCTGCCTGCAAAGCGGGCAGCAGGTGATACTGATCAACCGCCTGGGCCAGTTTCCTCATGCGGAAAATATCGATCTCGATTACAGCTCAATTATGAAGGAAGCCTTTAATCATCTGATAACGGCGGGATGTCAGCGCCTGGCGATTGTCTCCTCCGCCGCCCGCTCACCGAGTATGGTGGTTCGTGAAACCCGCTTTCTTGAGGCTGCCGAAGAGGCCGGTAGCGAAGTGACGTTAATCCGCCCCGGCAATACCAGCTACCAGACGGGAGTCCTCGCCGCGCGTGAACTGTTAAACCAGGAAAACCGCCCCGACGGCATATTCTGCGTCACCGACCTTATTGCCTGCGGCTTTATTGACGCCGCTCGCCACGAGTTTGGTCTGAATATTCCGCAAGATATCTGCGTTATCGGCTTCGATGATATCGAGCAGGCCAGCTGGCTGGGCTATCAGCTCACCACCTTCGCACAGCCGCTGGCCGAGATGGCGGAAGCCGCCTGTGAACGGCTGCTCTCTCCCTGCGTGAAAAAAACGGGGAGCCAGCTTTTTGATGCGCGCCTAGTAAGACGTAAAACGCTGCGCTAACGGCGCCAGATTGAATCGAAACGGGTTTAACAGACACCTCAGAGTCATTTAATGGACTGACACTACCCCGGTAGACGATCCTGCCCTATAGTTTGAGCAAGGGGGAGCATATGGGCACACCACGATTTACACCTGAATTTAAGGAAGAAGCCGTCCGTCAGATAACGGAACGCGGTTATTCCGTTGCCGAAGTATCCAACCGTCTGGGCGTTTCTACGCACAGCCTCGACAAGTGGCTACGGGCTATGAACAGGGCAGCCTGACGGCCGCAAATTGAAAACCCTGCCAACTGCGCTACCCTATAGTTGCCATACTCTGAGCAGAATATGTATGTTCTGGTTACATATTTTTCTCAGAGCCTTCCCCCATGATGACCCGTAAAAGTATCGATACCGTCCTGCTCTCCGTTGCCGCTGATAAGCTTTCTCAGCGCGAATGGGACTGGATTTAGTTGATGAAGCCCATGGACCCGCCACCTGTGATGGTCGCCAGTGCCATACTGGAGCATCGCCATGATACGGCAGCACTCACCTGACTGCTGGAAGCCGGGAATTAATCTGCCCGTGGTTTCTGGTTTCAGTCCCCGTCCGCTCAAAAAACTGTTCACAGCTAATCAGTGCTGGACCTCTTTTCTCGACGCCGGTGGCCTGCGTGATATCGAAGTCGAAGCCGTCACTAAAATGCTCGCCTGTGGTACCCGCATCACCGGCGTGAAGGAATATGGCTGCGATACCCCGGGTTGCCGGCATGTAAAATACATCACCAACGCCTGCCACAGCCGCGCCTGTCCGTCCTGCGGTAAGAAGGCCACCGACCTGTGGGTTGCCGCCCAGCTTAACCGTCTGCCGGACTGTGACTGGATACACCTGGTCTTCACCCTGCCCGATTCACTGTGGCCTTTGTTTGAGGTCAACCGCTGACTGCTTAACGACCTCTGCCGCCTGGCCGTTGATAATATGCTGTACGCTGCCGGAAAACGCGGGCTGGATATTGGTATTTTCTGTGCCCTCCATACGCATGGCAGACGGCTCAACTGGCATCCCCATGTCCACGTCTCCGTCACCTGCGGCGGTATCGATGAGCACGGAAAGTGGAAAAAAATCAGCTTCCGCAAGGATGCCATGCGCACCCGCTGGATGTGGAATATCCGCCAGTTACTGCTGAGCGTCTGGTCTGAAGGCATCGCGCTGCCGCCCCTCCTGTCGCACATCACCACCGGATCACAGTGGCGCAGCCTGATACTGACCGCCGGCGGCGATTACTGGCATGTGTACATGTCAAAAAAGACGGCGGGTGGCAAAAACACCGTAAAATACCTGGGTCGTTACCTGAAAAAGCCGCCGATAGCGGGTTCCCGGCTGGCGCACTATGCCGGTGGCGCGACGCTGAGCTTTCGCTACCACGACCACAATACGGGCGAGCAGGCCACAGAGACGCTGACGCAGCGGGAAATCGTGGTGCGTCTGAAACAGCACATCCCGGAGAAGTTCTTCCGGATGGTGAGGTATTTTGGCTTTCTGGCCAACCGGGTGTGTGGAGAAAAGCTGCCGCAGGTGTACCAGGCGCTGGGAATGGACAAACCGGAGCCGGTGCCGAAGGTGTGTTACGCGCAGATGAGCAAACAGTTCCTGCGGCGTGCCCCGTTCGAATGCATCCTGTGCGGCGGACGTATGGTGTACCGCCGTGCGGTGGCCGGTCTGAGTGTACAGGGGCTGAAAATCCACGCCCGTGACATCAGTCTGATGCGGTATATCCCGGCCTGATGCAGGGAAGATCCGCCTGCCGGTCGCTGAAAGCGCACAAAATGGCCTGAAAGGTACGAATTGTCATCAACTGCCGCTGCTTCAGTTTGCCCGCTGGCAAGTAGACTGGCCCCCTGAATCTCCAGACAGTTGGTATCACTTAAGTTAGTGATAGTCTTAATACTAGTTTTTAGACTGTAAGCGTCAAGTCACTGCCGCCTGTGATTCCAGTCCCGGGATCGCTAGCTTAGAGCTCCGTCTAATTTAGAAGGAGTTCTGTTCATGGAAAATGCTGCCAACTGGCGAACTGAATCGCGTACCGTCTATTCCAGTGACTTCAAACTTCGGATGGTCGAACTGGCTTCACGACCAGATGCCAACGTCGCACAACTGGCGCGGGAACATGGCGTTGATAATAATCTCATTTTTAAGTGGCTACGCCTCTGGCAGAGAGAGGGGCGAATCTCTCGTCGAATGCCTGCAACTATCGTGGGGCCGGTGGTACCTCAATCTCTTCCGGCTTCTCCGACTCTGTTGTCCGTCGACGTTATCAACGACCCGTTGCCCGCAGCAGAGAATGACACTCTGTGTACGTTCTCCTCCGCCACGCCAGCGCCACTTCCTGTCATGTTGAGTTCCGCCACGGCAAAATGACGCTGGAGAACCCGTCGTCAGAGTTGCTGACTGTGCTGATCCGCGAACTGACCGGGAGGACACAATGATATCCCTCCCGTCAGGCACCCGCATCTGGCTGGTCGCCGGGGCCACGGATATGCGTAAATCCTTCAACGGGCTGGGCGAACAGATACACCACGTTCTGGATGAGGATCCCTTCTCCGGCCATCTGTTTATCTTCCGGGGACGCCGTGGCGATACCGTGAAAATACTTTGGGCTGATGCTGATGGTCTGTGCCTGTTTATCAAACGCCTGGAAGAGGGACAGTTCGTCTGGCCTGCTGTACGCGACGGCAAAATCGCGATCACCCGCTCACAACTTGCCATGCTCCTTGATAAGCTGGACTGGCGCCAGCCCAAAATATCCCGCCTTAACTCACTGACAATGTTGTAAAAAAATCATAACCGCATTATAAAAGCGGTTATGAATCACGACTATCTCGCCCGTATCGCTGCGCTGGAAGACGCGCTTCGCCAGAAAGACAGTCAGCTCAGTCTCGTTGCAGAGACTGAGTCGTTCCTGCGTTCTGCACTGGCCCGCGCAGAAGAGAAAATAGAGAACGAAGAGCGCGAGATAGAGCATCTGCGGGCACAGATAGAAAAACTGCGTCGAATGTTGTTCGGTACCCGCTCCGAAAAACTTCGCCGACAGGTTGAAGAAGCCGAAGCCCTGCTGAAACAGCAGGAGCAGCAAAGCGATCGCTACAACGGACGGGAAGACGATCCGCAGGTACCTCGCCAGTTACGTCAGTCCCGCCATCGTCGCCCGTTACCGGAACACCTTCCCCGCGAGATACATCGGCTGGATCCTGCGGAAACCAGCTGTCCGGAATGCGGCAGCGGTATGGCGTACCTCAGCGAAGTCAGCGTGGAGCAGCTGGAACTGGTCTCCAGCGCCCTGAAAGTGATCCGCACGGTCAGGGTGAAAAAGGCCTGCACCCGATGTGACTGTATCGTTGAAGCACCTGCGCCATCACGTCCCATCGATCGGGGTATCGCCGGGCCGGGTCTGCTGGCCCGCTTGTTAACGGCCAAATACTGCGAACACCTGCCGCTGTATCGCCAGTGCGAAATCTTTGCCCGTCAGGGCGTGGATCTGAGCCGGGCTCTGCTCTCCAACTGGGTGGATGCCTGTTGCCGGTTAATGGCCCCGCTGGATGAGGCCCTTTACCACTACGTGATGGACTGCCACAAACTGCATACGGATGACACTCCGGTTCCGGTGCTTGCACCGGGCAGAAAGAAGACGAAAACCGGGCGTATCTGGACGTATGTACGTGACGACAGAAGCGCAGGTTCATCAGATCCGCCAGCGGCATGGTTCGCCTTCTCGCCAGACCGGCAGGGAAAACATCCTCAGCAACACCTTCGCCACTATCATGGTGTGCTGCAGGCGGATGCCTTCGCAGGCTACGATCGGTTGTTCAGTCCGGAACGTGAAGGAGGGCCGCTGACAGAAGCCGCATGTTGGGCCCATGCCCGCCGAAAAATCCATGATGTCTATATAAGCACTCACACAGCGACAGCAGAAGAAGCCCTGAAACGTATCGGTGAGCTGTACGCGATAGAAGAAGAAATACGCGGCCTCACGACAGAAAAGCGTCTGGCAGCCAGACAATCGCAAAGCAAACCACTGCTGGCATCGCTGCATGAATGGCTGGTAGAAAAAAATGAGACGCTGTCGAAAAAGTCCCGTCTGGGCGAAGCGTTCGCTTATGTCCTGAACCAGTGGGATGCGCTGTGCTACTACTGTGAAGATGGCCTGGCAGAGCCTGATAACAACGCTGCCGAACGAGCCCTTCGTGCCGTCTGTCTTGGGAAAAAGAATTTTATCTTCTTCGGCAGCGACCACGGTGGTGAGCGCGGAGCCCTGCTGTACGGACTGATCGGGACGTGCAGGCTGAATGGTATCGATCCGGAAGCCTACCTTCGCCATATCCTGAGCGTACTGCCGGAGTGGCCCAGCAACAAAGTGGCCGAACTGCTGCCATGGAACGTGGTTCTTACCGATAAATAACCGTCAATACGGCGCTCACTTAACGCTTACTTTAGACTAGTCGTTGGAGTCCGAATGATTGATGTTTTAGGTCCAGAGAAGCGCAGACGGCGAAGTGTTCAGGAAAAAATCGCCATTGTTCAGCAGAGTTTTGAGCCCGGAATGACCGTGTCGCTGGTCGCCCGTCAGCATGGCGTTGCTGCCAGTCAGCTGTTCCTGTGGCGTAAGCAGTATCAGGAAGGCAGCCTTACAGCCGTTGCCGCAGGAGAACAGGTTGTGCCCGCGTCGGAGCTGGCATCTGCGATGAAGCAAATTAAAGAGCTGCAGCGCCTGTTGGGCAAGAAAACCATGGAAAACGAGCTGCTAAAAGAAGCCGTTGAATATGGCCGACAAAAAAAGTGGATAGCGCACGTGCCCTTGTTGCCGGAGGCTGGCGAATAAGCCTTGTCAGTCGTTGCCTCCGGGTCTCACGTGCGCAACTGCATGCCATGGCCCGTCGGTCGAAGGACTGGCAGGATCGTCGGTGCAAGCGCAAGCCTGATGATACTGACGCGCTGGCCCGTATCCATACCGTTATCGGCGATCTGCCCACCTATGGTTATCGTCGGGTATGGGCACTGCTGCGCAGACAATCAGAACCTGATGGTATGCCTGCGATCAATGCCAAACGTGTTTACCGGATCATGCGGCAGAATGCGCTGTTGCTTGAGCGAAAACCCGCTGTACCGCCATCGAAACGGGCACATACCGGCAGAGTGGCTGTGAAAGAAAGTAATCAGCGATGGTGCTCTGACGGGTTTGAGTTCCGCTGTGATAACGGAGAAAAACTGCGGGTCACGTTCGCGCTGGACTGTTGCGATCGCGAGGCACTTTACTGGGCGGCCAGTAACGGTGGATATGACAGTGAAACCGTGCAGGACGTCATGCTGGGAGCAGTGGAACGCCGCTTTGGCAGCGAGCTTCCGGCGTCTCCAGTGGAGTGGCTGACGGATAATGGTTCATGCTACCGGGCGAATGAAACACGTCAGTTCGCCAGAATGGTAGGACTGGAGCCTAAACATACGGCGGTACGTAGCCCGGAAAGCAACGGGATGGCAGAGAGCTTCGTGAAAACGATGAAGCGCGATTACATAAGTATCATGCCCAAACCAGACGGGTTAACAGCGGTAAAGAACCTTGCGGAGGCGTTCGAGCATTATAACGAATGGCATCCGCACAGTGCACTGGGGTATCGCTCGCCACGGGAATATCTGCGGCAGCGGGCCAGTAATGGGTTAAGTGATAACAGGTGTCTGGAAAATTACATAAGTATCATGCCCAAACCAGACGGGTTAACAGCGGTAAAGAACCTTGCGGAGGCGTTCGAGCATTATAACGAATGGCATCCGCACAGTGCACTGGGGTATCGCTCGCCACGGGAATATCTGCGGCAGCGGGCCAGTAATGGGTTAAGTGATAACAGGTGTCTGGAAATATAGGGGCAAATCCACAACCATCATAATGTTTAATTTAGGCCAAGTACGCCACAAAAGTATTCAGAATTCATCGCCGGATACTATTCAACAACGGCTTCAGCAGACCTCCGGTACACATACTCATGAAGCTGCCGGAGGCGAAGTGCTTTACCCCAGTGATACAACCAGACTGATGAGCAGATTGCTGAATAACCCTTTGTATTATATTGGCAGGGTTATGATTTCTACTGGAAATTTCACTCGAATTCAATGTGTTAACACACTACAAGCAACTTGTCGGATTTGATGAACGATCATGTCAGTCTCATCAATAAACCACTGCTGATGGTTGCTGGTACAAAGGCGGATACGCTGTACATGACATAAGATGCGTTCGCTAAAGCGGCCGGAAAGAAGGACAAAGAGTTCTTCCTGAACAATGGTACCCCCCATATTGAGACCTACTGGGTGCGGAAATACGTTGACCAGACAGTACAAAAGTTAGACCTCTTCTTTCATAAGAATATTTTGTTACCCTCCGCTGATACCTTGGCCGTGCAGGCTGGGGTATATCCATTCTCATAAAAATCATCACGAGCCATAATAGTGCGTTAAATGCATTGTGCTGGTGCAATTATTTTTTAATATTCACATGGTCAATATTGTTTGTTTTTTTTCATCGAGTTAGATGGTTTTATTGACGTGTTATTGCACCAAATTGTACCGTTAATTCGATTCGCTAAGCGTATAAAACAGATTAATAATGATTATAAGTATAATTATTTTGACCTGACAATGTGATAAGGAGATAACCCCCTCACATAAGAACAGACTAAATTGGTTTCGAGAAAATAATGCCCAATAGTGATCAGGCAAAAAAAGCCGCCCTCGGTGCCTTCATTGGCACAACAATAGAGTTCTACGATTTTTATATTTATGCCACAGCGGCCGCACTGGTCCTTGGACATGTATTTTTCCCTGCTGAAGACCCACTGGTCAGTACGCTTGCCGCCTTTGCTTCTTTTGCCGTAGGATTTATTGCCAGGCCCCTGGCAGGCGTCGTTTTTGGTCATCTGGGAGACAAATTAGGTCGTCGCAAGATGCTGCTTTTTACGATGATGCTGATGGGGCTTGCCACCACCGCAATAGGCCTTATTCCTGGTTACGATAAAATCGGTATCTGGGCGCCAATACTTTTAGTCACTTTTAGGATCGTACAAGGTATTTCGGTAGGTGGCGAGTGGGGCGGCGCAGTGCTGATGGCCAGTGAACATGCGCCTCATGGACGCAAAACGTTCTTTGCCTCTTTTGCGCAGTTGGGAAGCCCGGCAGGCCTGCTACTGTCTCTTATTGCCTTCCGACTGGTGTCAATGCTGGATCAGGAGGCCTTCTTGTCATGGGGATGGCGTTTGCCATTTTTGGCAAGCGGCGTGCTGATGATGGTCGGACTCTTTATCCGCATGCGGGTGGATGAATCTCCGGAATTTGAGACATTAAAAGCCAAACGTGAACTTGCCGATAATCCAGTCATTGATGTGCTGAAAAATTACTTTCCGCATATATTTTTCTCGGCTATTGCCGTCACGATTGGCTCGGCCGGTTTCTTCTTTACCAATATTTTTATGATCACCTATGTCACGCAATATATTGGCATAGCGAAGTCCACAATACTTGACTGCCTGTTTGTGGTGACAATTATTCAACTTATATCTCAGCCTGTTTCTGCACTCCTGGCCAATAAAATAGGTGAGGGAAGATTTCTTAAAATAGCGGCAGCGCTATGCCTGATTACACCATATCCGATGTTTATGCTGGTCGATACGAAAAATCTACCGTTGATGACACTAGGCATTGCCGTCGCGGTCGTTATCCTCTCTGCGCTTTATGCCGTGGTGGCAGGTTATATGGTCTCCGTGTTCCCGACCAGGCTGCGTTATTCAGGAATCTCTATTTCTTATCAGCTTATTTGCGCTATTGCCGGCGGTACGACTCCGCTGATTGGTACCGTGATTGCGAAAAATTACGCCGGGCAATGGCTGCCTTTGGCGCTCTTTTTCAGCATTCTGTCGGCTCTGTCCCTACTGGGTGTGATCGGGCTGAGCCGGCTCAAAGATCCAACTTCAGCCTCTGAGGCTGAACTTTTAGAAAGTAAGTAAGGAGCCTCTATGACACTGCAAGAAAAAGTTACTCCAGCAGAATGGCTGGCACGTTGTGAACTTGCGGCGCTGTACCGCCTGATAGCCCATTTTAAAATGACCGATATGATTGACACACATATTTCTCTGCAAGTTCCCGGTGAACCGGATCATTTTCTAATCAACAAGTATGGCGTGCTGTTCGAACATATGACGGCATCAGATCTGGTGAAAATTGATTTTGACGGTGAAATTGTCGAAGACTTTGAAATGGATAAACCCGTTAATACTGCTGGTTTTGTCATTCATTCAGCGATCCACAGCGCCCGGGACGATGTTCACTGCATTATCCATACCCACACCGCGGACGGTATGGCGGTATCAGCCCAAAAACAGGGCCTGCTGCCGCTCACACAACACGCGCTGAAGTTTTACGACAATCTGGGCTATCACACCTATGAAGGCATTGCATTGTCACTCAGCGAAAGGGCAAGGCTGGTGGACGATTTAGGTTTTTATAATGCGATGATCCTGCGCAACCACGGTCTGCTTGGCGCAGGGAAAAGCATCGCCTGGGCCTTTCACGAGATTTATTTCCTCGAACGTGCATGCCAGGCACAAATTAAGGCGCTCGCAGGTGGTGCTGAACTGATCTTCCCTGCCGAAGAGGTGTGCCGTCACGCGGCCCAGCAATTCAGGCGTGAGGGAATTGATACTATCGTCAATAACGGCTGGCAAGCCGCCAAGGGTCTGATCGTGGCGCAGAAAGAGTCCTACTGCTCATGAATAATATCGTTATTGTCACGACCGTTGATGTTTTCCGCAGCCAACTCATTGAGGCTTTCAGTTATCATCGCCCGGACATTCCGCTGGTGCTGCCGGACGATGCCGCCGCCGGAGAGGCTGATGTTGCCGTGTGCTGGTTCCCGGAGGCGGGGACCGTGCGCCGATTTCCGAAACTGAAGCTTATTCACTCCGTGGCGGCGGGCGTCGATCACCTTGGTAAAGAGCTGCTGGATTCTGGTATCGATGTTTGCCGTATCGTGGACAGCGACCAAAAGCAGGGTATGTATGAATACATACTCTGGGCCGTACTCTATTTTCACCGCAACTTTGATTGGGTCATAAAAAATGCTCGGGACAAAACGTGGTTCCGCTATCCGCAGGTTTCGGCAGGAAAACGGCGTATTGGCCTGATGGGATTGGGAGAGATAGGGCGTTTCGTTGGCGTAAAGCTGTCAGAGATGGGCTATCGGGTAAATGGCTGGTCACGTTCGCCGAAATCAATCCCCGGCGTCGCATCATTCTACGGCCACGAGGGGTTGGATGACTTTTTGTCACAGACCGATATCTTAATCAACTTATTACCGCTGACGGCGGATACCCAGGGCATTCTGTGCCAGCAACTGTTTAAAAAGCTACCCCAGGGCGCAAGCCTGATTAACTGCGGGCGCGGACTGCATATGGTGCCAGAAGATCTTGTTGCTTGCGTGGCCTCCGGACACCTACAAGGCGCCGTGATTGATGTTTTCCAGACAGAACCGCTGCCTGCTGGCGATCCTCTGTGGACAACTGACGGCATCCTGGTTACCCCCCACATGGCTTCCGCCGCCTCATTTGAAGCCATTGTTAAACAGGTTGGTGCCAATATCGACCTTTTACGGGCGGGGAAACGGCTCAACAAAATCGTTAATCCGGCCCTCGGATATTAGGGCATAAATAATTAATCTGCCGCGATGGCGGTTGCTCGCCGAGCTGCAACTGGAGAAAAGAATGAATCAACTCACATATATCCGTAATGTCGCAGATAATCTGCTGCCCATAAACGGTGCCCGCTTGTGGGAAAACCTGATGGAGATGGCGGCCATCGGTGCGACGAAAAAAGGCGGAAACAGCCGCCTGGCGCTAACGAAAGAAGACAGCGCTGGGCGACGGAAATTCATTAATGACTGCTTACATCTGGGGATGACCGTCACTACTGACGCGATCGGTAACCTGTTTTGCCGCTACCAGGGTTCAGATCCGAAACTGGATCCCGTCGTGATGGGCAGTCATCTCGACACCCAGCCCAAAGGCGGGCGTTTTGACGGCATTTATGGGGTACTTGCTGCTCTGGAAGGGATTCGTACGCTTAGTGATATGGGGATTATCCCCGTACGTAGTATTGAGATTGCCGTCTGGACCAATGAAGAGGGGGCACGCTTCACGCCTGCGATGATGGGATCTGCAGTGTTTACTGGAGCCATGACGCTTGATGATGCGCTGCAGCGCAAAGACAGCAGCGGCATCAGCGTGGCCGAGTCACTCGAACAGGAGGCATGGCGGGGTAACAGCCCGCTGGGGCGTTACTTTGATAGTTATTTTGAGGCGCATATCGAGCAGGGACCGATCCTTGAAGAACGCGGATTGAATATTGGTGTGGTGACGGGTGGGCAGGCGATTTGCTGGCTGGATATAACGGTGTCAGGAAGCCCGGCTCATGCGGGCACGACGCCAATGAAAAGTCGCCGCGATGCCCTGCTGGCTACTGCCGAAATGGCTGGTGAACTTGAAAAGGTGGCAGCAACATTTGCGCCGCAGGGGTTGCTAACCATCGGTGAACTGACTATCGCGTCGCCTTCGCGCAATACCATCCCCGGAGAAGTCACTTTTACTCTCGACCTACGCCATCCGGAAGATGAGCAATTGCAGCAATTTGAACGGGCCTGCCGTCAGGCTATGGCTGCAGTCTCTTCTCGCCGCAATATTGAACTGTCCGTCGCTGAGCACTGGTTAAGCCAGTCAACACCATTTGATTCTTACTGCATAGGCCTGGTTGATGATGCTGTCCAACAGCTGGGCTATCCCTGTCAGCAAATGATCAGCGGCGCCGGTCATGACGCCATCCATCTGGCCCGGCACTGCCCGACGGTAATGATCTTTATCCCCTGTATGGACGGCGTTAGCCATAACGAGTCTGAAAGTATTGATCCTCTGCATGCAGAGCAGGGGGCAAATGTATTAATCAATGCCGCGCTGGCCAGAGCTAATAGTTAATTATTCACTGGTACCAAGTGTGTTAATTATCTAACCACCTGGTGTTTATATATTCTTATATTGGTAATACGCCAGTTATTGTTGCTAATTGTTTTTTAATGCTCCTGTTTATTGCTGCGCATCCACGGGTGTTTTGTATTGCACCTGTGGCAGCACGCAATTATATATCCCCCCTAAATTACAGGTGAGAAGAAATGTCTTTAATAAATTCGGAAACGACTCAGCTGGAGCTTATCAGTAAATTGCTGATGGTTGAGACCGCCACCCTCGGACATTTGATTGATGAGGGGTTTATGGTGCCTCAGCTGCAGTGCGTCCTTCCTGGCATAAGATGTTGCGGTCCGGCAGTTACCGTTTCTTTGCATGGTGATGATGGCTATAGCTTGCCGCTGGCGATCGATGTCGCCAAACCTGGTGACGTGTTGGTAATCGAGCGTGTAGATGACGAATGCCATGCCTGTTGGGGAGCGGTAATGACTGTCGCAGCTCGCCAGGCAGGCATCGTTGGCGTGGTGCTCGACGGTTATATTACCGATTTGGGGGCTATCTGCGTCGAACAATTCCCCGTCTGGTGCAGAGGGCGCTCGCCTGTCACCACCAAAAGAGGAAAAACAGGCGGTAGCGTGAATCAATCCGTTCACTGCGGCGGCGTCAGGGTATTGCCTGGCGATCTCATTCTGGCCGATGAAAACGGCGTCTTAGCGCTGAACGCGCAGCAGATGCAGCAGCATCTCGAACAGGCATTAAATTTGCAGCAACAGGAGCCGGAGATCATAGAACGGCTGAGACAGGGACAGCGTTTAACCGACATTTATCGCACGTAATACTCACCCTGGTATTTACGTCAGTCTATTATCCTGGAGAAGCATTATGACCATTTCCGCCAGTTCAGAATTAGAAGCGCCAGCAGCCGGTTCGCAAGTTAATATGCGAAAAGTGGCTTTTGCCAGCGTCATTGGCACTACCGTAGAGTGGTACGATTTATTTATTTTCGCCACTGCTTCGGCGCTGGTTTTTAATAAGATATTTTTCCCTGAGTTCGATGAATTAATTGGCACGCTGCTGGCTTTTGGAACTTTTGCTTCTGCCTACGGAGCTCGTATTGTTGGGGCGGCACTTTTCGGCCACTTTGGCGACAAGTTGGGGCGGAAGTCAATGCTGCTTATCTCATTACTGGCTATGGGACTCGCTACCTTTGCCATCGGGCTGCTGCCGGACTACGCCTCCATCGGCCTGTGGGCGCCGGTACTGTTACTGACACTGCGCCTGATTCAAGGGCTCGCGCTGGGAGGTGAATGGGGCGGGGCCGTCCTGATGGCCGTTGAGCACGCACCAAAAAACCAGCGCGGACTCTATGGATCATGGGTGCAGATTGGTGTGCCGGTGGGGACGCTTATCGCAAACCTCGCCTTTCTGGGCATGTCTGCTTTTTTACCGCCGGAAGATCTGGTGAGCTGGGGATGGCGGGTCCCGTTTCTCGCCAGCGCACTGCTGATTGGTATCGGTCTTTATATTCGTCTTAATATCCACGAAACGCCGGTATTCACAAAAACCAAAGTGCAGGAACCCGCAGTGAAAGTGCCGTTGTTGGAAATCGCGCGTAAACACTGGCGGCAGGTACTGCTGGGAGGCGTGGCGACGCTCTCAACCGGCGCTTCATTCAATATTATTGTTGCCTTTGGTCTGACCTACGGCACGCAGACACTTGGTTTTAGCCGTACCGCCATGTTGAGCGTGGTGCTTGCATCTTGCGCGCTGTGTATTGTCCTGCTGCCGGTCTTTGGCGCACTGTCGGATCGCTTTGGCCGCAAGCCGGTGATTGTTGCCGGAATTGTCGCCGAGGCGCTGGTCGCGTTTCCGATGTTCTGGTTAATGGATACCCGCGAACTGCCATTGGTATTTCTCGGCTATGGCCTGCTGATGACGGCATTCGCCGCAAATTATGGCCCTATCGCCACGTTTTTGGCTGAGTTATTCGGTACACGAGTCAGGTATTCGGGGCTTTCGATCTCCTACATGCTCTCTGGTCTGCTGGGCAGCGCAGCCACACCGATTGTCACTACCGCGCTGCTTTCGTGGACCGGGAAAGGCTCCTCGGTAGCCTGGTATATGATCGGCGCGGCCCTGATTTCACTTGTGGCGTTGCTGCTGTTGACCGAGACCTTTAAAAGAGAGCTCACCGTAGCTCAGCCCGGCACCGCTGGTGATACTCCGCACTCTGCTGGACGTCGTGCGGGTCAACACTGTATCAAAAATACATAAGGAGGTTTTATGCAGCGTATTGCGACAGCGAACACCGGACCTGCTGCCGTGGGGCCATACTCTCAGGCCGTGGTGAGTGGTAATCTGGTGTTTGTTTCCGGCCAACTCCCGGTATCAGCAACGACGGAGTACCAGCCAGAAACGTTCAAAGAGCAGGTCCGGCAGACATTATTGAATCTCGGCGCAGCGTTGAGTGCTGCAGGTTCTGACCTGGACCACGTCATCAAGGTGAATGGCTATCTGACAGAACCCTCTCAGTTGGAGCCCTATAATGAGGTGTACGCTGAGATCCTGGGTCACGCACCTCCTGCGCGGACTACCGTATGCGTGTCTCTATGGGGCGTGGCGCTGGAAATTGACTGCATCGCCGAACGCATAACGGTGGCATAACGCCGTAACAAACGGCTCTCCCCGGGCTGGGTTAATAGCCTGCCCGGGTGAGATTTTTACGTAGGCAAGCCAGAAACGCCTCTTCTGCCTTATTAATTTTTAGCGACGCGTTCCACATCAGGTGCAACGTAACTGTCGCAATGCCCTCGTAGGGGGGTAACTTCCATAAATGGCCTGCCGCAGCTTCTTCGGCAACGACGTGTTCAGGCAAGGCTCCAATCCCAAGTCCCGCGCGGATCATACGGGTCACCTCGTGCAGGCTGGAGCTGGTGCCAATTGAACAGCCATTCAGCGACTGCTGGGCGCGATAGACAGCGAGAGAAGCCAATACACCATCAAGCTGCTCGCTGGCGAAAGAGACAAAGTTCTCATTCTGCAGCGCTTCAATCTGCAGGTCTGTCTTGCCGAACAGCGGGTGACTCTTCCCGCAGTAGAGGAAATAGGTTTGATGCAGTAGTGGAGTAGAGTCCAGGCCTGGTACCTCTTTATGGTTCAAAGAAACGCCGAGCGCGGCCTGAAAGTGGAGAAGGGCGTGCTGTACATCAGTGCTGGAACCGGAGGTCATTTCAAATGTTACGCGGGGATGCGCCTGGTGAAAATCCGACAGGACACTATCCAGAATATCGCTTTTCACCGCCGATACCACGGCAAGTCTCACAACGCCCGTCAGATCCTGCGGGATGTCCTGGACCGCCAGCGAGAGCCGGGCAATGCTGCCGTAAATCGCCAGCGCCTCTTTATAGACCAGCTCACCCGCCGTGGTGACAGTAAAACTGGATCCGCTGCGCGCGATCAGGTTTTCTCCCAGACGCTCTTCTAAGCGCTTTAGCGCCAGACTGACCGCTGGCTGGGTCAGATGTAAGCGCACAGCCGCCCGGCTAATGCTGCCTTCCTGGACGATTGCCAGAAAAGTACGTAACAGATTCCAGTCAAGACGATCGTGTATTTGCGACATAGCTGCCTGGCGAACTCTTATTGTATTGTCGTGACACGCCCATTTTGCAAGCAGCCGGGGGCTTTCCTACATGGGCATCCAATCGCTGTCCGGAAAATGCGGACAAAGGCTGCTTTTCATCAGCCTGGCCAGGCAGTGTGAGTTACCTGATGTCCGACTGTCAACACAGTCAGGTTGAAAGCCTTCTCGTCCAAAAGAAATAATCATTCCCCGATCCCCACTCGGGTAGCGCTTGACGGTCATGACGCCAACTTAGTGCTGCTGTATACTTCGCCTTTTGGATAAGTGATGGCAAAGATTGATGTGGTTTGTCCCCGTTGCTCTGAAACTCAAGGGGTTATCCGTAATGGTCACTCAACGTCAGGTGCTCAGCTCTATCGCTGCAAGCTCTGCCTGAAAACCTTCCAGCTCAGCTTTCAGTACAACGCCGCTAAACCCGATACCCATCAATCCATTATTGATATGGCAATGAATGGGGCCGGGTGTCGTGACACTGCACGAGTCCTTGATATCAGCCTCAATACTGTCCTCCGCCATCTAAAAAACTGGCGCCGAAACAGGTAGCGCAACACATTGAGCCCGGAGCAGAAGTTGTCATCTGTTGTGAAGCTGATGAGCAGTGGTCATTCGTACGTTTTAAGGGCAATCCACGCTGGCTCTTTTATGCCTATGACCGCATCCGAAAGCGGGTTCTTGCTCACGTCTTTGGCCCCCGAAATGCGGTGACGTTACAGCGGCTTCTGGCACTGCTGAGCAAATTTAATATTGCCTTCTACATGACCGATGCGTGGCAGGTATACCGGATGTTGCTGGACTCAGCCAGCCATGTAGTCAGCAAGAAATATACCCAGCGAATAGAGCGTCATAACCTGAATCTGCGGACTCACCTTAAGCGCCTTACCCGAAGGACAATCTGCTTTTCAAAATCAGAAGAAATGCACGATAAGGTCATCGGATGGTATCTGACAATCAACCATTACCACTAAATCAGCGTCACGACCTAAATAGCTGCGCGGAATAGTAGATCACTGAAAGGGAACTCAGCCCGGATTGTGCGATCTGATCAATCGCCAAACCAACCAAAACCACCAACCGGACTGAGCGATGCCGATCATAGCACCAATACCCCGTGGCGAACGACGCCTGATGCAGAAAACTATTCATAAAACGCGCGATAAAAATCATGCCCGCAGACTCACGGCCATGCTGATGCTTCATCGGGGTGAACGGGTCAGCGATGTTGCCAGAACTCTCTGTTGTGCCCGTTCATCCGTTGGTCGCTGGATTAACTGGTTTACCCACTCAGGTATTGAAGGCCTGAAATCCTTACCCGCAGGGCGCTCCCGACGCTGGCCTTTTGAACATATCTGCACCCTGTTACGTGAGCTGATAAAGCATTCTCCCGGCGATTTTGGTTATCAACGTTCACGCTGGAGCACCGAATTACTGGCATTAAAAATCAATGAGATAACCGGTTGCCAGTTACATGCAGGAACCGTTCGCCGCTGGTTGCCATCTGCGGGGCTTGTATGGCGCAGGGCCGCGCCAACTCTGCGTATCCGTGACCCACATAAAGATGAAAAGATGGCGGTAATCCACAAAGCGCTGGATGAATGCAGCGCAGAGCATCCGGTATTTTATGAAGATGAAGTGGATATCCACCTTAATCCTAAAATCGGTGCGGACTGGCAGTTGCGCGGACAGCAGAAACGGGTAGTGACGCCGGGGCAGAACGAAAAATACTATCTGGCCGGCGCACTGCACAGTGGCACGGGTAAAGTCAGCTACGTGGGCGGCAACAGCAAAAGTTCAGCGCTGTTTATCGCTCTGCTGAAGCACCTGAAAGCCACTTACCGGCGGGCGAAAACAATCACGCTGATCGTTGATAACTACATTATCCATAAAAGCCGCGAAACACAGCGCTGGTTGAAAGCAAATCGGCTTTGTTGAATAAATAAGATTTCGTGCGAACGACCCTGTAGCTGGCTGGATTTTCAGGCAATACGCACGCTTTCTGGCA
>ERZ773228.1298-NODE-1298-length-26766-cov-11.046797_pt1 | contig 26766 bp, 20 predicted proteins | sample MGYA00580524_ERZ773228 | MGnify/ENA primary metagenome ERZ773228 (study PRJEB29015, sample SAMEA2737768) | human gut metagenome | biome: human gut; feature: human-associated habitat; material: faeces | place: China | collected 2012 ... | reverse complement strand
CATCCGACAACATCCTTGTGTACGGACACAACATGAAGGACGGCACTATGTTCTCTGATTTGCTGCAATACAAGCGCGAATCCTTTTGGGAGCAGCACAGAATTATCCGATTTGATACCCTGACGGCGCAGGCAGAGTATACCGTGATGGCGGTATTTCAGGGCGAAGCGGAGGATCTGTTTGCCTATTATCAATTTGCCGATGCCGAAACACCGCAGGAATTTGCCGCCTATGTGGACGCCTGTAAGAACGCCGCCCTGTACGAAACCGGCGTGACGGCTGCTTATGGGGACAAGCTGATTACGCTGTCCACCTGCGACGATTCCGGCAAAAACAGCAGGGTGGTCGTTGTGGCAAAGCGTATAACCGAAGCGAGGTGAGCGTATGAGAACGCCAAAAGAGAATAAACGAAAGCCCCGCGACCGCACCCCCAAAAGTACGGCGGGGACGATACCCAAAGCCGCGCTAAAAGCGGCGTGGCTAAAAACGAAGGAACAGTCCCGCACCGCCGCGCGGGAAAATGACACCGACCCCCGACAACAGGAACCGACAGACCTTGCAGGTTCGGCGGCGGAACAGTCGGCATCTTTTGTGTTGCGTCAGGGGCGGAAATTGGCAGAAACCCAGACCCGACAGCACTGCCAAAAGGAAGCTGCCGCCCGCGCCCACGCCGCCGGTGAGCGCAGTGTCAGCCCCAAACAAGCCGAGTACGGCACGCTGCCCGATGCGGCGCAACGTCCGCGTCGTGGGGCAGATTTGCCCCGACAGCGGGCGAAAGAAAAAGCCGTCACCGCCAAGACCGCACCTCGCGATATTCACGGCGTTACCCAAGGACAGCGCCAACTGCGCATCGCTGCAAATGAAACTGTGCGCAGTGTGACGACCCAAGCGCAGATGCAGACCCATACGCAAAAAATACGGCTTGCCGCGCAAAAGGTTGCGGGCGGCACAGGCAGAACGGCTGTGGCGGTGCGCTCGGCAATTCGGAACTTTCTTGCCGATTTGCACAGCCTTACAGCCATTCTTGCAGCGGGCGCAGGTGCGGCGCTGGGCATTGTTATCGTCAGTTGCCTTGTGGCATTTGTCTCCAGCTCGGCCTACGGCATCTTCTTTGCTGCCGATGCCCCCAACGCAGCGTCCGTCACCGTGCGTGAAGCTGTAGAAACCCTGACGGCAGAATACCGCGATAAGCTGGAAGAAATCTCCGATAATGTACAGCATGACCGCCAAGACATTACAGCCAACGATGATGTATACTACATCCGCTGGCAAGATGTCCTGGCGGTCTTTTCTTCGTATGTGGCGGGCAGTGAACAGGGCGCACCCGTTGCGGCTCTGACGGAAGAACAGGTGGATAAGCTGCGGAAAATTATGTGGGCGATGAACGCAGTGGACTACTCTACCCGTGCAGAAACCGCTGTTATAGAAACTACTGACGATGATGGCAATCCTACCACCACGGAGATAACCGAAACCGTCCTCGTAATCGAACTGACCCACAAAACACCCGGCGAGATGGCGGCAGACTACCACTTTACCATCCGACAGAATACCTACCTGCAACTGTTGCAAGACCCGCAGTACGAGGAACTGTGGGCAGGATTGCTCGGCGGCTTTGAGCAGGGCGGGGGAGGAGTCATGTCTCCTGATGGTACACGCACCCCCACAGGCACCCTGCAATGGCCGCTGCCGGTTGCGGGGACAATTACCTCGCAGTTCGGACATCGCGTAGACCCCATCACCGGCGAAGTCAGCTCCCACACCGGCACCGACATTGCCTGCGCCGAGGGTACGCCGATCCTCGCCGCCGCAGACGGCATCGTCACCGTTGCCAACGGCCTTGACAGTTGGGGCGGCAGTTACGGCTACTACATCCAAATCGACCACGGTAGAGGGCTGGAAACACTGTACGCCCACTGTTCGTCCATCTGCGTCACCACCGGTCAGCAGGTGCAGGCGGGAGAGGTCATCGGCTATGTGGGTCACACCGGGCGGGTGACAGGAAACCATTTGCATTTGGAGGTGTGGGTCGGCAGAAGAAGAAAAGACGCTATGTCGTTCTTTAACGTGTATAATGAAGGGTAAAAAATGCAAACGGGAATCCTCCATTTTTATAATGGAGTACCCTACAGAAAGTTCAGACGATGCTTCGCAGTTTTTCAAACACTTTTGCCCCTTTACCGACTCCTTCTGGCAGAAATTGCAAATATTCGATTGACCTCATGGACGAGGTGCGGCCAGTCCGTATGTACATAGCGTTTAAGTGTGGTGGTGGCACTGGCATGGCCTAACAGTGTGCTGATTGTTTTCACGTCGCACCCCGCGCGCAGGCAAGTGGTCGCAAAGCTGTGCCGCAGGATATGCGGGCGCACGACCTGTACTGCTGCCTGCCGCAAATAGCGCTTTACACTGGTGCGATAACAGCGGGGTTCAACAGGCTTGCGGCTGTTTCCGGATAAAAACCATGTGTCGTCGGCATACAGTTTTTTTAATTGACGCAGCATCGGAAAAAGTTTTTCCGGAATCGGCAGTTGCCGTGCGGAACTGCGTGTTTTTGGGGTAGATATTTCGACTCTTGTATTATTCTTGCCCAGATAGATACGGCTTACTGTACGCTGTACAGTCAAAATTTTGCTTTTCGTATCAATGTCAGACCATTTCAGACCGCACACCTCACCGATACGCAGCCCTAATTCCAACATAAAAAGAAGCCCCACCTTTCTAGGGGTGGGGTTGCATACAACATAGTTTTCGATAGCGCGTCGCTCTTTGGCATTGATTACGCGTTCCTGCCGCATGGGCTGGCTGGGAAGCTGAAACTCGATGTACAGCGGCGGCATAACGTGCAGATGGCAGCCGTACCGGCAAATGCGCCGCACCAGCGTCAAGCACTCGCGCGCCGTTGTGTAGCCCAGTGGTTTGTGACGCTTTTGGGATGCGGATACGATTTCCTGCAAGGAGGCCTCGACTTTCGTCTCGGTCAGCTGCCGGACGGAGAAACTGCCCAGCACGGGGAGAATATAACGATCTAACGTATAGCGATAGTGCGCAGCAGTCGATGCTTTTACACTTGCCTGCACAGAACAAAACCATCTGTCCGCCAAATCGCTAAAGGATGCAGCCTCCGCAGTCAACGTACAGTAAGCATACTGCGTCTTTTTCCGGGAAAGCTCCTGCTTGACGGCAGTGTAGGTGTGCCCGTAAATATATCCCCAGATAGCCTTGTTGTTCTCCTTCCGACCACAGATATACCGACCCTCCCAGCGACCATCTTTGCGCTTCCGGATATTCTCTCCTCGTCTTGCCATAATAAATTTTTACCCCTTTTCTGACCCATGATGGGCTGTGTGTACCCCGACCGCATACAATATCTGACAACTACGCCAATAACAAAGTGGTGTATCTGGGGCAATGTGCCAAAAAACAGTTGCAGTAGAAATAAATGCGACAGGATATGTTGTAAGTTGTCGACTCTTGTGGTATTATACTATTGATTAGTATAGTGTAGTTTTTAGTAAACGGGAATCCTCCATTATAAAAATGGAGTACCTTTCGAGAAGGGGAGATACAGGATGGCGGTGCAGTTGTTCGAACACAATGCAAAAGCCTACCAAGCGGCAGTCAAAATGATGCAGCAATACGGCAAGGCCGCCATCGTTCACCCCACGGGAACCGGGAAAAGCTATATCGCCTTTAAGCTGATTGAGGATCACCCCGACGCTGTAATTGTATGGCTTTCCCCAAGTGAGTATATCTTTAAGACCCAGTGCGAAAGCCTGCTGCGGCAAGACCCTGATTTTCCGTTGCAAAACGTCCGCTTTTACACCTACGCCAAGCTGATTTGCTGTACCCCCGCGCAGCTGCAGGAAATCGCTGCGCAGGATCCCGCTTATATTATACTCGACGAGTTCCACCGTGCCGGTGCCGAGTATTGGGGCGACAGCACGCAAAGGCTGCTCACACTTTGTCCACAGGCAAAGCTGCTGGGACTGACTGCCACCAACGTGCGGTATCTGGATAACAACCGCGATATGGCCGAGGAATTGTTTGACGGTCATGTTGCTTCCGAAATGTCCCTGGGCGAAGCCATCGTCCGGGGTATTTTGCCTGCCCCGAAGTATGTAACCACCGTGTTCAAGTATCAGCAAGATTTAGCGCGGTATCAAAATCGTGTGAATAATCTGCGCAGCCCCGGTATTCAGGACGTGAACCAGAAATATCTGGACGCCCTAAAGCGCGCCCTGGAGCAGGCGGACGGACTGGATAAAGTTTTCGCCCGCCACATCACCAACAGAAGCGGCAAGTACATCGTGTTTTGCTCCGGCAAGGAACACATGGACGAGATGATTTCCCATGTGCCGCAGTGGTTTGCCGCCATTGACCCCGCGCCGACGGTCTATCGGGCTTTGTCCGAGGACCCATCCACCGACAAAGCCTTTGCTGACTTTAAGGCGGACAACAGCGACCACCTCAAGCTGCTGTTCTGCATTGATATGCTCAACGAGGGCGTACACGTTGCGGGCATTTCGGGTGTGATTCTGTTCCGCCCGACCGTTTCACCCATCATCTACAAGCAGCAGATCGGGCGAGCCCTGACGGCAGGGGACAGCGCCACACCGCTGATTTTGGATGTGGTCAACAACTTCGAGGGGCTGTCCAGCATCAGCGGCTTGCAGGACGAAATGACCGCCGCCGTGCAGCGCCTGTACGCCAACGGCGAGGGAGACAAGGTCGTCACCGACCACTTTGAGGTCGTGGAGCAGGTGCATGACTGCCGCGTTCTGTTTGAGCAGCTGCAAAGCAGCCTGTCCTCAACGTGGAACCACTACTACTCTGAGGCAAGCATCTACTACGCCGAAAACGGCAATCTGGACATCCCCAGACGGTACAAAACGCCGATGGGGCTGAGCCTTGGCGCATGGCTGCAATTACAGCGGCAGATTCGGAGCGGTACTTGCGGTGGTCGCTTGACTCAACAGCAAATTGAACGACTGGACAGCATCGGTATGCGCTGGGACAACTACAGCGACCTAGCTTGGACAAAAGGCTATGAAGAAGCCGAACAATACTATGCGAAGCACCGGAATCTTATGGTTCCCGCAAACTGGAAAACAGCGGATGGGTATCCACTGGGAAGATGGATTTCCAACAAGCGCACTGAAAAGCTCGCGGGTCGTCTAGACGAAGAGAAAATCACCAGTCTTGAACAAGTCGGCATGGTTTGGGATGCTTTCAGCGAAAAGTGGGAGCGCGGCTTTGCGGCAGCTGCCCAATATTACGCCGAACACGGCAATCTGATCATGCCTGTGACCTACACAACCAAAGACGGTCTGCGCCTTGGCGTATGGGTAAGAAATCAGAAGAAAACCTATGCAAATGGCACGCTGCAACAGGAAAAAGCTGTGCGGCTGGAAGGCATCGGAATCCGGTGGGAACAGAATAATTATGACTTCCAGTGGAGCGAAGCTTATGCGGCAGCCAAGCTGTATTTTGAGGAATACGGAAATTTGAATGTTCCCATCGCTTATACCACGGCAGACGGCGTTGCCCTCGGCAAGTGGGTGGCACGCCAGCAGTATGCACGCAACAATCCGGGCAAGAGCAACTGCAAGCTCACGCCGGAGCGCGCGGCGCTGCTGGATAAAATCGGTATGCAGTGGGAAAAGCCGAACCCATGGCAGCATCGCTACGACTTGGCGCAGGATTACCTGCAAGAACATGGAAATTTAATGATTCCTGCCAAGTACAAAACGACGGACGGTATCTGGCTGGGGCGCTGGCTGTATGAGCAAAAGGTGCTGCTGCGCAGGCAGTCACCGAAACTGAATGCGGAACAGATAGATAAATTGCGGAAACTGCTGGACGAGGAACCGGCAGAAAAAATAGGGTAAGGTTTAAGGAGAAATCATGACAAGGCTTAAGCACGATTTGATTTTGCGGATCATAAAAATCATGGATGCGGTTTTGATGACCGTTCCGTTTGCGCTGTGCTGGTATTTGTACTATGCAAAGCACATTGCATCGCCGTTTTACGCAAAGGGCGATTATCTGGTGGTGGCACTGTTCTTTGTGCTGTTCGTTATCTTTGGGCGCGTATACGATGCCTTTTTGATGTCCATGCAGCGCATTTCCGAGATTGTCTACGCGCAGTTCTTGGCGGCAGCGGTCAGCGATTTCATTATGTATATCGTGATTTGGCTGCTGAGCAAGCACCTGCCCAACATCTTGCCGGGCGTTGCGGCGCTGATCGGGCAGGTGATTTTGGCAGCTGTCTGGGCATACAACGCGCACCATGCGTATTTCAAGATTTTCCCGCTGCAGGCAACGGCTGTGATTTACGATACCCGCCAAGGCATGGAAAAACTGATTGGCAAGTATGGGCTGGATGATAAGTACAAGGTTGTGCTTACCGCCACGGCAGATGAATGCATTGCGAACCTTGCTATGCTGGACGGCGTCAGCACGGTGTTTATGAGCGGTATCCACAGCCATGACCGCAATGTAATTCTGAAGTACTGCGTGGAAAATAATATCGGAACCTTCGTTATCCCCCGCATTGGCGACACCATTATGTCCGGTGCGTATCCGATGCATATGTTCCACCTACCTATGCTAAAGGTAGGTCGCTACCATCCGCAGCCGGAGTATTTGTTCATTAAGCGTCTGCTGGACATTGTGATTTCTGCTGTTGCGCTGGTCGTTCTCAGCCCGATTTTTCTTATCACCGCGATTGCCATCAAAGCAACCGATCACGGTCCGGTGTTTTATAAGCAGATTCGCCTGACCAAGGATGGCAAAGAGTTTGGCATCCTGAAATTCCGCAGTATGCGCGTAGATGCGGAAAAGGACGGTGTAGCCCGTTTGTCCAGCGGCGACCATGATGACCGCATCACGCCTGTCGGCAAGGTGATTCGCGCTTGCCGCATTGATGAGTTGCCGCAGCTCCTCAATATATTGCGAGGGGAATTGAGCATCGTCGGTCCCCGCCCCGAACGCCCTGAAATTGCTGCCCAGTACTGTGAGGAAATGCCGGAGTTTTCCCTGCGTCTGCAAGCCAAGGCTGGTCTGACCGGCTACGCACAGATTTACGGCAAGTACAACACGACCCCCTACGACAAGCTGGTTATGGACTTGATGTACATAGCCCATCCCAGCATTGTCGAGGATCTCAAGATCATGTTTGCAACGGTGAAGATCCTGTTTATGCCAGAGTCCACAGAGGGCGTTTCCGAGGGGCAGACTACTGCCATGAGTGGCAAAAACTAACGGCTGGATAGTTTGATTTTGTAGCAATATAGACAAAAATCAAGCGAAAATCCGCGAAATGTGGCATCAGGAATAAACATAGGTTTTTCGATGACATTATCATTCCGCGAGCCTTGTGGGACGATGAAAATGTCATCTGAGACTGAAATTGGTCGTAAAGATAAGGGTGTGTGAGCCACAGGCGGCTGAAATGATGCTACGGTAAAAAGATGTTTATACTAGAGTCCACCGAAGCGGAAAAGATGAGGAAAACGCTGAAAAGTATTGATACTACGGCATATTTCAATGCTTTGTGGAGTCAGGCATAAACGAAGCGGTTACTGTTGCGAGACGATGAGCCGAAAATGAGGCTCACAGATGATTGTTACAGTAGGTTGAGTTTATGCCAGAGTACACCGAGATGATATGAACGCCGGAAACACAGAAAAGTGTTGATACTACAATGATTTTTTGAGAATGTGACATCAGGAATAAACAAAGGTCTTTCCATAACAAAGGTGTAAAAATCACCGATAGAGGCGATGAAAAGGCCTCCGCGCCGGTGAGATTCTCACATGAGAGTGTGAGCAAGTAGTCGGTAGTGATGATTGTTACAGTAAGACCGAGTTTATGCCAGATGGTACGAAAGACTGTGAGCTACTGGTGAGCGGCTGGCGCAGAGCGATGTGCAAAGCACAGGCCAATAGCAACTGTGATGTACGCACCGCAGTCTACATAACACGCGCGTGAAGCGCACAATAGTATAAGAGCTTTAGATAAAAGGAACGGCTCAGACTCCTTGAGATTGAGTCTGGGCTGTTATTTGCGCGAGAGAGGAATACAGCGTTTCGATAAAAAGTGCGCTTATATTTATTTTAAAGGTGAGGAAAATGCAGCAAAACAATAAAAAGGCAGTTATCATAGGCGGAAGTAATGGAATTGGTTTGGCAATTAGCAAGCAATTGCAGGAACGTGGATATAATTTGGAAATCTGTGACCGAATGCCACCTGAAGACGGTATACTTGAAAATTCAAAAGTAAATTACCACTTTTGCGATCTGCTGGATTTTGATGAGGAATTGTATTCGAGTCTTGCACAAGATCAGAATGTCGAACTCCTGATGGTCACAGCTGGAATTGGGCGAATTGCAGATTTTCAGTATCACCATATTGCGGAAATTGATAAAACATTAACTGTCGATTCGGTGAGTACTATTAAAATTTTTCGGATTTTCTATGAGAGAATTCTGGGAAAAAAGGATTTTTATGCGGGCGTGATGGGAAGCATCTCAGGGTGGATGTCTTCTCCGAGTGCTTCGGTTTATGCAGCGGCGAAAGCGGCGGTAGTTCGATTTGTTGAATCGGTGAATATTGAATTGGAAGCATACGGATCAGAAAACCGTATCCTTGATGTGTCTCCGGCGTCTTTCAAGGGTAGTAGATTCTATGGCGGGAAAAATGATTTGACAGAAACAGAAACTCTTGCAAATAGCATTGTAGAACATCTTTTTGCTAGGAGTGTTCGCTTTATCCCTAACTACGAGGACACATTTCATGCAGTCCTTGAACGATATCATAATGATCCTCATGAATATGGTCTGCACAGCTATCAGTATAAGAAAAATTCGGGAAGACTGGACAACACCCAAAAAGTAAAAATCGGGTATCTTTCTGGAACATTCGATCTGTTCCATGTTGGACATCTCAATCTGCTCAAGCGTGCAAAGCAACAGTGCGATTACTTGATTGTAGGTGTGCATGATAGTGGTGCATGGAAGGGAAAAGAGACCTTCATTCCTTTAGAAGAACGAAAAGCAATTGTCGGTGCTTGTAAATATGTGGATAAAGTAGTTGATTCCTGTAGAGAAGATTCGGAAGCATGGAATTTATGGCATTACGATCGGCTCTTTGTTGGCTCTGATTATAAAGGAACAGAGCGCTTTAATCGATACGAGGAGTTCTTTAAGGATAAGGGCGTAGAGATTGTTTATTTTCCCTATACGATGAGTACGAGTAGCACGCAAATCAGAAATGCTATTGCCAACAATGCGACAAAATAAGAAATGGCTCAGAGCTGATTTAAAGCAGATTTGTAGAAGGAAAGAGGCAGAAGAATGAGGGACAGACTGATTTATATTTTGAAGCATAACAAGCTCATTCAAAAATTGTATGTTGTGATTATGAGCTTTGTCTTTAGAGTATGGGGCGTATTCCAGAAAACAGATGAGACTCTTGTGCTGTTTGTCTCCTTCATGGGCAAAAACTTTAATGATAGCCCTAAAGTTTTGTACGACTATATGCAGTCCCATCCGGAATATAAAAAATATCACTGCATCTGGGCATTTGAACATCCCGAAAACTTCCCAGAGCTTGAAACAGTGAAAATCGATACGCCCGCATATTTCAAAATGGCACTCAAGGCAAAGTACTGGATTACCAATACTAATATTGAGCGCGGTTTAAAATTCAAGAAAAAGGGTCAGGTATATCTGAATACATGGCATGGCATTGCCCTCAAGTTTATCGGTAATGATTGCCCGGGCCGGAAAGATTACAACTTTGACACGCTCGATTATCTTACCGTTTCGGGTGACTATGATGAGCGGGTTTTCAAAAGTGCCTTTAATGCAAAGGAGTCCAGCTATCTTCGCTGCGGTATGCCTCGCAATGAGGAACTGTGGCTTGCAGATGACACTGCAAAAACCCAAATGCGGAAAAAGCTAGGTATTCCGGAAGGGAAAAAGGTCATTCTGTACGCACCTACATGGCGCGAATCCACCGATGGTGGTAAATCCTATGCTATCAAACCTCCGATTCACTTCGATGAGTGGAAAAAGGAACTGGGTGATGAGTACATTGTTTTATTCCGTGCCCATCACCAGACCACAAAGGTGCTGGGAGTAGAATATAACGACTTTGTTCGTAATGCATCTGATTATCCTGCTGTCAATGATCTAATGATTGCCGCAGATATCCTCATTACGGATTATTCTGCTATTGCGTTTGACTATTCCATCCTTTGCAGACCGATTTTCTGCTACGCATACGATTATGACAGCTATCTGGCAGAACGCGGCACATATTTTGCAGTGGATGAAAAGTATCCTAACAAGAGCTGCCGGACTGAAGCTGAACTTCTGCAGAGAATCAGGGATATTGATTATCAGGCTGAGTGCTTGAACACAAAACGTTTCCGTGATGAATTCGTTCAGTATGGTGTAGGTGCCACAGAGACTTGCATAAAAAAGGTGTTTGGAGAATAAGATGAAGATTTTGATGGTGACTAACAAAGTCAAAACATATGCATTAGGATTTCAAAATGTTTTAGAGCCATTAGAAAAACTTGGTCATGAAGTAATTTGGGCGGCAGATTTTTCGGGATTTGTGGCAGACAAAAGCATTATTCCGTGCAAGATTGAGCAGATTAATATTAACACCAATCCATTCAATACAAGTAACATTGGTGCATATAAGAAAATACTGAATATCATTGAGCAATATAAAATTGATGCAGTGATGTCTAGTACTCCAATTGGTGGAGCACTTGCACGTTTGGCAGCAAAAAAGAAGAATATAAGTCCTGTTCTTTATGAAGCACATGGATTCCTTTTTTTCAAGGGTGCGCCTTTTATAAATCGAACGGTTTATAAGCTAGAGGAAGAAGTATTAGCACACTATACAGATGTAATGATTACAATTACCGAAGAAGATTATGCTGCAGCCCAAAAATTCAAACTTCGGAGTGGACAGAAGCCCTATTTAGTTCATGGAGCGGGCGTTAGGGTAGGAGTCAAAGTCCAAGTGGATCGAGCTAGTAAGCGTAAAAGTATAGGTATCCCAGAAAATGCATTTGTTATTGTTTCAGCTGGTGAATTAAATAAGAATAAAAATACTGAAGTTGTTGTTAAAGCACTAAAGGAGGTTCCTGAAGCACACTATATCGCATGTGGCGTTGGCCCAGAGGAAGAAAACCTAAAAAAGCTGGCAGAGGAATTAGGAGTAGCTGATAGATTTCATCTTTTGGGCTATCGAACCGATATGCCACAGCTCATGGCTGCGTCGGATGTTTTTACTATGATGTCTTTTCGTGAGGGAATGCCGCGTTCTCTGCTTGAGGCAATGGATATCGGACTTCCTTGCGTCGGTAGCGATACACGTGGTATCCGCGATTTGATTGATTCAGATGGTGGTTATATTTGCTCACCTAAGGATCCTCATGCGTTTGCTAATGCGTTCAACCTGTTAATGAATGATAGAGACTTAGGCAGAAAAATGGGTATCCACAATCAAGGAAAGGTTCAAGATTATTCCGCCGAGGTTGTGAAAAAGGAACTTTACGAGATTTATAAGAAAACCTTTGACAATAAATGAAAACAGATTGCGGTATCAGGGAGGATGAAGTAATAAATGACAATAAAGCAAATTTTACAAAAGGCCTTTGTTGGCGGACAGTGGTATGTAGGCTACCGTTGCAAGGATGAAGACGAGTATACTGTCATTAACACTCCTGCAGGAATGTGGATTGCGGATCCTACTGCGTATTCTGTGAATGGAGAACATTATATTTTTGTTGAGGTATTTGAAGAAAGTAAAAAGAAAGCTGCTATTGGTTATTACCAGTTCGAAAACGGTCAACCAGTGTATAAAGGAATAATAATTGAAAACTCTTATCATATGAGTTACCCATGTATTTTTGAGTACAAGGGTGAACAGTATATGATTCCTGAAAGCTCTGCCAATGATAGCATTTCGCTGTATAAAGCAGAGCACTTTCCGGATAAATGGGTTAAAGTGAAGGACTTAGTTAAAGGCGAGAAATTTGTAGATTCAACCGTGGTTTCAAGTGGCGACGGTGTTGTTGTTCTTTCCTATAGAGTCCGTAAGAACGGATGGGAACTGGTTCAATTTTCTTTGAATATGGAGAACAAAACGTTGAGTGAGAACTCCAAAATCTCGTATTGCGAAAATGTGGGTAGGCCGGCAGGATATATTTATAATGGAAATAAGCGTCCTGCGCAGGATTGCAGAAAAAAGTATGGCGAAAATCTGCTGATTTATGAGGTCGATTCATTCTTTCCTTATAAAGAACACCTGGTAAAAACAATTTCGGCACATTCTTTGAAAACTGCTGAGAAGTATGACCGTGTTCATACATATACAGAAGATGGAACCTATGAAGTCGTTGATCTTTTTAAGGAAAAAATTGATTTGCTGCATGGCGTCAAAATTTTTTGCAGGGCATATTTGAGAAAGTAAAAGGCGGACACATATGAAAATCAGTTTTTTTATTGGTAGTATGGTAAGTGGAGGAGCCGAAAGAGTCATATGCCTTCTAGCAAATGATTATGCCCGGACGGGATGGGATGTCGACATTGTTCTCCTTCTAAAAAATGAGGTTAACCGTAAACAGTTTGCTTTGGATAAAAGCATTAACATTGTTGATTTGTCCATGAAAGGCAACTCGTATAAAACAAATGCTATGTGTTGGCTTCTCTCCATCAGGAAATATTGCAAAAATAGAAATCCGGATTGTATTATTTCGTTTATCGGAAGAATTAACGCACTTGTATTGACGGCAACTTTCGGACTAAGTATTCCAATATTGGTTTCAGAAAGAAATGATCCTAGGCATGATGGTAGAAGTAAATTCATGCAATGGTATTGTAACAAAATTTATCAGCGCGCTGCAGCTATTGTTTATCAGACCGAATATGAAAAGGGCTGCTTTGATCGGAGGCTCGACAAAAAAAGCTTCGTCATCCCCAATCCGGTAGAAGTAACGGTCGAAGGAAGCATAACCGAAAACGAATTTGAATTATCTACAGCCGGACGACTGGTTGATCAAAAAAATCAAGCATTGCTTATTGATGCAGTTTCCATAGTAGAGAAAAAATATCCGCAAGTTGAGTGCTATATCTATGGAGAAGGCGAATTGAGAGGTAAGCTTGAGGATAAGGTTGCACAGTTAGGGCTTGAAAGGAATGTGCATTTACCCGGCAATAAGTCTGATGTGTATAAATGGGTTGCAAAATCGTCAATATTTGTAATGACTTCCAATTTTGAAGGTTTGTCAAATGCGTTGATTGAGGCTATGATGCTGGGAAAAGCTTGCATCAGCACGGATTACCCTGGTGCATCTGAATTGATTGTTGACGAAAGAAACGGACTTATTGTGCCGTGCAATAATCCCCAGGATTTGGCCAAAGCTATCGTTAGCCTGTTCGAACAAAAAGAGTTTCGACAGAAAATAAAAAGAAATGCCAGAATCGATTCGGAAAAATTCAAGAAATCACATGTGATTGAACAGTGGAGCCACGCTGTAGATGTTATTCTACAGCAATAACTATGGAAAGCCTGAGATTTGGAGAAAAAAATGAATCTTTTAATCTTGACAGATAAAAGCTACCCCTATGGAAGTGCATATTCCTCACGAGTTAGACATTTTCTATTCGCTTTTCATGAGATTGGGTATTCAATAACAATGATTTCCGCTAACATGGACATTGCGGAAGCAAAAGCTTTGGGGTTGGATGATGTAGAATACATCTCTATGGAGTATCCACAAAACAGGATTTCGCAACTAGGCATTGGCGTTGCACACAAGTATAAAACTGTACTTGAAAATTGCTTTGCTAGAAAAAAATATGACGCTGTATTCGTGAACTCCATCACTTATGCGCTTCCAGTAATATGTGAGTTGTCAAAAAAACATGGTGCACGCGTTTTTGTTGAAAAATGTGAGTGGTATGATAAAAGCTCGTTTATTTTTGGCGGTCTTAATCCATACTATCGTGAATACATAAAAGAAATTGACTCTGTTAAACCAGACGGATATGTTGTTATTAGCCCATTTTTTAACGAATACTATTCGAAGAGGCATTATAATACCTTTCTAATTCCAACTATTCTGGATGTGTCGAACATTGATGCCTCATATCATCAGAAAAAGGATAGAATTCGCATTGCCTTTTCTGGAAGCTTAGGGAATGGTAAAGAGAAGATGCGCCCAATGGCTGAAGCCTTGGAGTCAATAGGAACTGAGCGGTACAATTTCGTGTTTGAATTCTATGGCCCTTCTGAAGAACAGCTCAAAGACAATATAGGTGACGATAGTTTGTATCAAAAAGTATCGGATTCCTTTCAAATCAACGGAAGAATTCCGCAAAAGGATGTTTATTCTAAAATTGCTGACGCTGATTTTACTTTCTTTTTGAGAGAAAAGAGAAAATCCTCAGATGCAGGATTCCCTACGAAATTAGCCGAAAGTATGGCGGTCGGTACCCCTGTTATGACCAATTCAACTGGAAGCATCGGTTGTTATTTGCAGGACGGTGAAAATGGATTTCTCCTTCCAGAATTGACTGTTACATGTATTGTTCGAGCGTTAAATCGCATAAGAAACCTCGATAAAGAAGAATACTTGCAAATGAGAAGAAATGCGCGTCATACTGCAGAAATGCACTTTGATTATAGAAATTATTCAAAAGAGTTGAATCGTTTTTTCACGGAGGGGCAAAATGGATAACATTAACGGCGAATCACAGAAGACATTTATTGATGTAAGGTGTTTTGCTATTATCATCGCCTTTATGTTCTTTTCCATTTATTTTCCGTACAACCATACGGTAGCCATCCTTTATCAGATTAGCGTCCTTCTCTTGGGAGCATGGTGCTGCAAAGACAACAGCTGTGGTATTGTCGTGATTTTGTTGCTGAATACTGCAAGAGAATATATTGCAATATCTACAATGGATTCCTTTAGCGCGTATTACTCACTAAATAGCGGAATAATGATAATCTTTGTCCTAGTGCTGGGTGTACTTAAATTATATCAAAAAAGTTGGAAGATACAGTTTGATATTAAGCATGTTTTACTTGCAACACTGGGAATTCAAATGTTGATGTCACAACTTTGGACTACTAACCTGGATGAATATAATACATATTTTCCTGTTGTCTGCTGTATTTATATGTTTGGCACGGTTATGGCAGAAGAAGAATCTATTAATCAGACTTTCAAGTTGGCGTTTGTGCTTGCTGGATTTTTTATGGCTATTGGAGTGGTTCCATACTATATTTCACATACTTCTTTGCAAGAGTTGACAGTTTTGATTAATGGAAATGGACTACTTGTTGACAGAAATTATCAATCCTTGTTTTTAATGCTGTGTGTGTTAAACTCTGTATTATTTTTAACGGAATATGGGAAAAATCTTGGCGTTCTAATTAAACTGGTTATTTTGGCAACAATAGCAGGTGACGTATTTATAATCGTTGTTGGGGCATCTCGATCTGCAATATTAGGGTTTGCCGTAGCTGTAATTGTTTATATTCTTGTGAATGCAAAGTCTATTAGCGGCAATATCAAGTTAATTGGTATTATGATTGTATTTATTATTTTTGCCTATGATGCAGGGCTGATTGAACCAATTATCAGTCGATTTACAGAGAGCGATGTGGCGTCGGGTAACGGAAGATTTGACCTGTGGGTGAAATACCTATCAAATTATGAACAAGGAAACCTTGGACAACTGATATTTGGAAGAGGGTTGATGGGAAAAAGTGTCGTTGGCGCTCCCGCTCATAATTTGTTTGTCAGTATGCTTTTTTCATTTGGTATTCTAGGCGAGATATTGTTTCTGCTATATTGGGGATCGGTTATAGTTGAAGCATTGCGAGCTTGTAGAGAAGAACTTATTGTTGTTATTCCATTGCTTTTTATGTGCTGTACATTGGAGCCTTACTATAGAATCGAGTTTGCATTATATATGGCGTGTATACCAATGATTTTTGAGTCAAGGAAGAGGGAAATTGAAAATGGTTAAAAAAAAGGAATTTAATATTCCAATTGCTCTTATTATCTTTAAAAGAAAAGATACTGTATTACAAATTGTGAAACGGCTTAAAGAAGTTGGCGCAAAAAAAATCTATTTGATTTCTGATCAGGGGAGAAATGAGGAGGAGATACAAAAAGTCCGTGAAGCTAGGCAGGCCATTGAAGCAGCCATTGATTGGGATTGCGATGTAGAAAAAAATTACGCTGAAAGCAATCGTGGCGTTTATGGAAATATTGCGTTAGGGGCAAAGTGGGTATTTGAAAGAGAAAAATGGGCTATTTTTCTGGAAGATGACAACTTGCCTGAACTGACATTTTTTCCATACTGTGAAGAATTACTGGAACGATACGAAAATGACACACGAATCATGTGGATTTGCGGAACAAATTATCTGGGAAAATATCAGCCTTATGATGGAGCAAGTTATATGTTCACCAAACATATGCTACCGTGTGGATGGGCTTCATGGTCTAAGAAATTTTTGAAATTCTATGACGGAGAAATTGAGCTATTCAGAGATCCTTGCGTCCGGAAAAGATTCCTTGAGGATTTTCCCAATAAGGCGATGCGTGATGTCTATGAAGCACCTCTATTGCGTTATGAAAAGGAACTAAAGGAAGGAAAATATCCATATTCGTGGGATTACCAGATGTGTTTGACCGTTCGTGCAAATAGTATGTTTGGCATTTCTCCAGTCTGCAATCAGATAAAAAATATCGGAGTAGACATGGACTCCGAACATGGAGGAAATTCTATGAATAAGGTTATGACACGTCGATTCTGTGGAATGCCTTCTTACCCATTGGAGCTTCCATTAAAACATCCGAAAGCCGTCATGACGGATTTGGAATATGAAAAAAAGATTAATTATATTGTCACTCCGCCCTTATATATGAGATTGCGGCATATTATCGCTAAAAGCTTAAAATGTTTGATGGGGAAAAAACAAAATGAACCGTTATTTAAAAGAAACAAGTAAAAAGAAAGTTTTGTTCGTGCTCCAAAGTATTGGCTTTGGAGGCTCGATGACCTCATTGATAAATCTACTCGGCTTCCTAAAAAAGAATAGCAACTTATCGATTGATGTTTTGTTTATGGATCGATATGGCGAACTGTTGGAACAGGCTAAAGACTTGGCGCACGTTTTACCTGAGAATGCGATCCTTCAGTCTGTTACCCCAACAAGAGACAAGCTCCTTCAGCTCAGGAGATTTGATTTACTTATTAAAAGATGCTGCTTGGCCTTGTGCGGAAAGCTCAAGAATACATCGACGGAAAAGCTTGCATTTAAGTTGGCTTCCAAGTCATTCTCTGGAATGTATGATTGTGTTATAGCATATCAGGAAAGCATTGCAACGCAATTTGTGTCTGAGATTCAAGCAGATAAAAAAATAGCTTGGGTGCATAATGATTTTGATAATGTTTTATGCATTTGTGGCGGAATAGATGCGATGAATAAGTTGTATTCGTCATTTGACACGATTGTTTGTGTTTCAAAAGCAGGACAAAAGAATTTTCGGGATGGGCTGACCTTCGATCCACATCACATAGAATATGTATATAATACATTAGATACATATAAAATACAGGCGAACGCTTTGATTTCAATCGATCAAGTGCTTCACAAGGATTCTATTGTTCTTCAGAAACTAAGAGAGAAAAAAACCATCAAATTCGTTTCTTCCGGACGAATGGTAAGACAAAAGAGGTTTGATCGAGCTATTCTGGCGGCGAAAGAGCTTAAATCAATGGGCGTAGATTTTTACTGGTTTATCATAGGTGACGGTGAATTGTTTTCTGACATGTCTGAAATGATTGTAAGTGAGAAGCTGGAAGACTGTGTTTTTTTAACAGGTGGATTAAAGAATCCATTCCCTGTTGTCAACGCTTGCGACATTTTTGTTCTTACATCGGATTTTGAAGCGCATCCGATGGTCGCTAATGAGGCGCTGATTCTCGGAAAACCGGTCATTTCTACCGATTTCGAATCGGCAAGTGAGGTTGTTGTTCATGAGTACAATGGATTGATCAGTAAAAGAGATCCAGAGTACATCGCAACTACTTGTCGAAATCTTGTGGAAAACAAATCGCTCTTCGAACGGTTAAAGAGGAATGCCATCAAATTTGTTTATCAGAATGATGACATCATAAATAAAGTCATTCGGATCATTGGAGAATAAAAATATGAAATCAGTTTCAAAAAATATGACGATGTCAATTATTGCAAGATTGATTTCGCTAGTGGCTGGACTGGTTGTTCAAAGATATTTATTACTATCATTCGGATCAACACTAAACGGTCTGACAACCTCAATTAATCAAGCAATGGCTTATCTGGTCTTACTGGAGGCCGGGCTAGGAACTGCTTCAGTACAGGCGTTATATGATCCGCTGGCTTCAAATGATTGGAAAAAAGTTAGTGGAATCCTTACCGCTACAGGTAGAGAATATAAAAAAATATCTGCTTTATTTTTAGCGTTACTTATAGGCGTATCTGTGGTGATTCCTCTCGCTGTCAGCGGTGAAGTTGAGTTTGCCACAGCAGGGCTGCTGACTCTTATAACTGGTGGAAGTTATATTGTGTCTTATATCATGGGCGGAAAATATAAGGCGCTTCTCGATGCAGATCGAAAGATTTACATTTTATACATACTGGATAGCATCAGTGTGATGACCTCTTGTATTTTTCGTGTTATTGCACTAAAAGCAGGCCAGAGTATTGTGCTGGTTCAATTGATTAACTTGGCTTGTATTTTGATAAAGAATATAGGATATGTAATTTATGTAAAAATCAAGTACAGGAAGGTCAATTATAATCAGACGCCGGATATAAAGGCTATTGGTAAGAGATGGAATGTTTTAATCCACAGTCTGGCCGGAATCGTTGTCAACAATACAGATGTGGTTATACTAACCCTATTTGGCAGTTTGAAAACTGTAAGCGTATACGGTGTTTATAATATGGTGTTTGGTCAGCTGAGTTCAATCGTTCAAACAACATTTATGCAAGCACCACAGTCATCGTTTGGACAGTTGTATCATAAAGATCGCAGAGCATTCAAACATGCATTTGAACTATACGAATTTATAGTATCCTTTATCCTATTTGTGATCTGCACGATTGCAATTATTCTGATATTACCATTTGTTGGATTGTATACTAGTGGAGTACAAGATATCGTTTATATCGATATGTTTTTACCGGTCCTTTTTACATTGATTTTATTAATGAACCAAATTCGTATTCCATCACTTATAACAATCAATGTTGCAGGAGCTTTTAAGGAAACTCAGGGCGGAGCCATCATTGAGGCAATTATCAATATTTCTGTGTCTTTGCTTCTATTTTTCTTTACTGGACTTGGCCTGTACGGATTGTTGATAGGAACGATTTGTTCTTATCTTTTCAGAACTGTCGATGTTTTTTTATATGCACATCGTAAGTTGGTTGATTCTTCTGCTTCTATTGCTTTCAGAAACTTTGTTGTGAATTTGCTGACGATGGTTGTGCTTTATTGCTCGTTTGTTTTGATAGCTCCTGTTCACACGGAATCAATGGTAGGGTGGATAGTCAAGGCCATCGGTATATCCTTTGTAACTGTCTTTGTATTTGGTGCCGTCAACTATCTTTTTAACCGCAAGAAGATAATTGAAATATATTCTTTTATTGTTTTGAAATTTAGACATAGCGAAAAATAAGTAGGAGGAAAATTAAAATGTCTGCATTTGATAACGCAACCCTTATGATTACTGGTGGTACTGGTTCTTTCGGCTCTACCGTTCTGAAACACTTCCTTGACTCTGACCTCAAGGAGATTCGCATCTTCTCCCGCGATGAGAAAAAGCAGGACGATATGCGACATGAACTCCAGGCTAAGCACCCGGAAGCTGCAAAGAAGGTCAAGTTCTACATCGGTGATGTCCGCAACCCGCAGTCTATCAAGGACGCGATGCCGGGCGTTGACTACATTTTCCATGCAGCCGCGCTGAAGCAGGTTCCGTCCTGCGAGTTCTTCCCGATGCAGGCCGTTCAGACCAACATCATCGGTACGGACAATGTCCTGCACGCGGCCATTGATGCAGGTGTCAAGCGTGTTGTCTGCCTGTCCACCGACAAGGCAGCCTATCCTATCAACGCTATGGGCATCTCCAAGGCTATGATGGAGCACGTCATCTATGCCAACGCCCGTGTGGCTGCTGAGCGCGGCGGTACGACCATCTGCTGCACCCGCTATGGCAACGTTATGTGCAGCCGCGGCAGTGTTATCCCGCTGTTCATCGACCAGATCAAGGCCGGCAACCCCATCACCATCACTGACCCCAACATGACTCGTTTCCTGATGAATCTGGATGAGGCAGTGGATCTGGTCATGTTCGCATTCCAGCACGGTAATCCGGGTGACCTGTTCATCCAGAAGTCTGACGCTTCCACCATTGGTGATCTGGCAAAGGCTGTCCAGCAGTTGTTCGGCGACACTGGTACGAACATCATTGGCACTCGTCATGGCGAGAAGCTGTTTGAGACTCTGATGACCCGCGAGGAGCGTCTGCGCAGCGAGGATATGGGTCACTACTTCCGCGTTGCTGCCGACAACCGTGACCTGAACTATGACAAGTTCGTGGTCAAGGGCGAAGTTCACACTATGGCTGACGAGTCCTACACCAGCCACAACACCAATCGGCTGGATGTGGAAGGCACCGTCAAGAAGATCATGACCACCGAGTATGTCCAGAACGAGCTGAAGGGCATTCCTAATGTCTAAGGAAAAGCTTCTACTAGTCGGTGCCGGTGGTTTCGGTCGTATGGTTGCAGAACAGGCAATGCTCCAGTATGACTGCGCCTTTGTGGATGACGGACAACCTGTTGGTGCAGAGATTTGCGGGATTCCTGTTGTTGGCGGCATTGCGGATTTGCCTGAACTGCGCAAGGAGTATGACCTTCTGGTGATCGGTATCGGCAATAACGCTTTTCGGGCGCAGGTGCATGAGAAGGCCGCAGCTTTAGGTTATGCCTTCCCGAATATCATCGCTCCTAGTGCCTATGTCAGCCCTTTTGCTGAAATCGGTAAAGGCTGTGTGATCCTGCAAAATGCCTGTATACAGAATGGCGCAGTCGTGGGTAACGGTGTACTACTGAACACGGGAGCAGAAATTCATTGCGATGCGACCGTGGAGGATTATGCGCTCATCTATACAAACAGCGTCGTTCGTACTGGCGCAAAAGTTGGTCGCTGTGCCCGCATCGGAAGTAATGTGACGATTTGCAATAATGCTACTGTGCCGGATGGGGCGGATGTCCCTGACTGCACAGCGGTATACCCGGAGGTGAAAAAATGAACATTCTTGTAACAGGTGCCAAGGGTATGGTGGGAACCGCCCTTGTGAATAACCTGAAAAATATCCGGGATGGTAAGAACAAGACCCGCCCGGAACTGCACATCGATGAAATCTACAAGTATGACCTGAGCTCTACTCCGGAAGAACTGGATGAGTACTGCCAGAAGGCAGACTTCGTGTTCAATCTGGCTGGGGTGAACCGCCCGGAGAACCCGGAAGACTTCATGAAGGGCAACTTTGGCTTTGCCTCGGACTTGCTGGACTGTCTGAAAAAGAACGGCAATAAGGCAACCATTATGCTGTCGAGTTCCATTCAGGCGACCTTGGCCGGACGCTTCGGCAACAGCGAGTATGGCCGCAGCAAGAAGGCGGGCGAAGAACTGTTCTTTGACTATGCCAAGGAGACCGGCGCGAAGGTGGCGGTCTATCGTTTCCCGAACCTGATGGGCCATAGCCGCCCGAAGTACAACAGTGCCGTCTCCACTTTCTGCTGGGCGGTTGCAAATGATGAGACTTTCACCGTCAACGACCGTAGCACGGAGCTGGAACTGCTTTACATTGACGACCTTGTGGAAGGGATATTTGACCTGCTGGAAGGTAAGGAGCAGCACTGTGAGTTCGACGGTGTGGAGACCGTTCTCAAAGAGGATGGCCGTTACTGCTGCGTCCCCGTAACCCACAAGGTCACGCTGGGCGAGATCGTAGACCTGCTGCAGGAGTTCAAGGCGCAGCCCACCACTCTCATGATGCCGAAGATGCCGGACGGCTCTTTTGCCAAGAAGCTGTATTCCCTGTATCTAACCTATCTGCCGACCGACAAGTTCAAGTACGCTTTGAAAATGAACGTGGACAACCGTGGCTCTTTCACAGAGCTGGTTCACACAGCGGATTGCGGGCAGGTTTCCATCAACATCAGCCGCCCGGGTATCACCAAGGGACAGCACTGGCATAACTCCAAGTGGGAACTGTTCATTGTGGTGGCCGGGCACGGTCTGATCCAGGAGCGGAACATCAACACCGGTGAGACGGTGGAGTTTGAGGTCTCCGGCGATAAGATTGAAGCCGTTCACATGATCCCCGGCTGGACACACAACATCATCAACCTGTCCGAGACGGAAAATCTGGTGACGGTCATGACTTGCAACGAGATTTTTGACCCGAAGCACCCGGACACCTTCTTTGAGCCGGTGTGAGAGGAGAAAAACAATGGCTGATTATAGCAATGTATCATTCAAAAATAACGGCAAGTTGAAGTTGCTAATCATCGTAGGCACCCGCCCGGAGATTATCCGTTTGGCAGCTGTCATCAATAAAACCCGAAAATATTTCGATGTCATCCTGGCCCACACTGGGCAGAACTACGACTACAATCTGAACGGCGTGTTCTTCCACGACCTGCAGCTGGCAGACCCAGAAGTTTATATGAACGCTGTAGGTGCAGACCTGGGCGAGACTATGGGCAATATCATCGCTGAAAGCTACAAGCTGATGGTTGCCATCCAGCCGGACGCCGTACTGGTGTTGGGCGACACCAACAGCTGCCTGAGCGTCATCAGTGCAAAGCGTCTGCACATTCCTATCTTTCACATGGAAGCGGGTAACCGCTGCAAGGACGAGTGCCTGCCCGAGGAGACCAACCGCCGCATCGTGGACATCATCTCCGATGTGAACATGGCCTATTCCGAGCACGCCCGTCGCTATCTGGCGAACACCGGTCTGCCCAAGGAGCGTACTTATGTGACCGGATCCCCCATGGCGGAGGTGCTGCATCAGAATTTGAGCAAAATCGAGGCGTCCGATATCCATGCCCGCCTGGGGCTGGAAAAAGGCAAGTACATTCTGCTCTCTGCCCATCGTGAGGAGAACATCGACACAGAGAAGAACTTCACTTCTCTGTTCACCGCCATCAACAAAATGGCCGAAAAGTACGATATGCCCATCCTGTATTCCTGCTACCCCCGTAGCCGCAAGCGTCTGGAGCAGAGCGGCTTCCAGCTGGATAAACGTGTGATTCAGCACGAGCCTCTGGGCTTCCATGACTATAACTGTCTGCAGATGTACGCTTTCTGCGTAGTGTCCGATAGTGGCACCTTGCCGGAAGAAAGCAGCTTTTTTACGAGCGTGGACCATCCCTTCCCGGCGGTGTGCATCCGTACCAGCACCGAACGCCCGGAAGCATTGGATAAGGGTGATTTTATCCTGGCAGGTATTGATGGCGACCATCTGCTGCAGGCCGTGGATGTAGCAGTTGAGATGAACAAGAACCGAGATCTGGGCATCCCTGTGCCGGACTATGTGGATGAGAATGTGTCCGATAAGGTCGTCAAGATCATCCAGAGCTATACCGGCGTGGTCAATAAGATGGTGTGGAGAAAAGGGTAAGAGTGGTAGCAATGAGCAAAACGGTATTTATTACAGGCGCATCCGGATTTATCGGGTCCAACCTTGCTAAGCGCATCCTGACCACAGAGCTGGATACAAAAGTTATTGGCCTGGACAACATGAACGATTACTATGACGTCCGCATCAAAGAAGCTCGTCTGGCTGAACTCCAGAAGTTCGAGAACTATACCTTTATCAAAGGTAATCTCGCAGACAAGAATCTCATCAACAGTATCTTCGAGCAGTATCACCCGGACATCGTGGTCAACCTTGGCGCACAGGCGGGTGTGCGGTACTCCATCACCAATCCGGATGCTTACATCGAGAGCAATATGATCGGCTTCTACAACATTCTTGAAGCCTGCCGCCATTACCCCGTGGAACATCTGGTGTATGCATCTTCTTCCTCTGTTTATGGCAGCAACAAGAAGGTGCCGTACAGCACGGATGACAAAGTAGACAACCCGGTGTCCTTGTATGCTGCAACTAAGAAGTCCAACGAGCTGATGGCTCACGCCTACAGTAAGCTGTACAATATCCCATCCACTGGTCTGCGTTTCTTCACGGTATATGGTCCCGCTGGTCGCCCAGATATGGCGTATTTTGGTTTCACTAACAAGCTGGTCAACGGCGAAACTATCAAAATTTTCAACTACGGCAACTGTAAGCGTGATTTTACCTATGTAGACGACATTGTCGAAGGCGTTGTCCGCGTGATGAAGAAGCCGCCCGAAAAGAAGAATGGCGAGGATGGTCTACCCATTCCGCCGTATGCAATCTACAATATCGGCAATAGCAACCCGGAAAATCTGCTGGACTTTGTGCAGATTCTGTCGGAGGAACTGGTTCGCGCTGGTGTGCTGTCTGCTGATTACGACTTCGAGGCGCACAAGGAACTTGTTCCCATGCAACCGGGTGATGTTCCTGTGACCTATGCAGATACCAGCGCATTGGAGCGGGACTTCGGTTTCAAGCCGCACACTCCGCTGCGTGAAGGTCTGCGGAAGTTTGCGGAGTGGTATAAAGAGTTTTACATGGCGTAAAAAGAGGAGAAAATGCAATATGAAAATCGCAGTTGCCGGAACCGGCTATGTCGGTCTGTCTATTGCCACGCTGTTGAGTCAGCACCATGAGGTCATGGCAGTGGATATCATCCCAGAAAAAGTTGACCTCATTAACCACCGCAAGTCCCCCATTCAGGACGAGTACATCGAAAAGTATCTTGCGGAGAAAGATCTGAATCTCGTTGCTACTCTTGATGCTGAAGCTGCCTATAAGGGCGCAGACTTTGTTGTCATTGCGGCTCCTACCAACTACGACAGCAAGAAGAACTTCTTCGACACCTCTGCGGTTGAAGCTGTCATCAAGCTGGTCATCCAGTATAACCCTGATGCCATCATGGTCATCAAATCTACGATTCCGGTTGGCTTCACAGCATCGGTGCGTGAGAAGTACCATTGCGACAACATCATCTTCAGCCCGGAATTCCTGCGTGAATCCAAGGCTCTGTATGACAACCTCTACCCGAGCCGCATCATTGTTGGTACGGATGTAGAGAATGCTCGTCTTGTGAAGGCAGCTGACACCTTTGCTGGTCTGTTGCAGGAAGGCGCAATCAAGGAGAACATTGATACGCTCATCATGGGCTTCACCGAGGCCGAGGCCGTCAAACTGTTTGCCAACACCTATCTGGCTCTGCGCGTGTCCTATTTCAATGAGCTAGATACCTATGCTGAGATGAAGGACCTGAATACCCAGCAGATCATCAAAGGTGTCTGCCTTGATCCTCGTATCGGTGACCAGTACAACAACCCCAGCTTCGGCTACGGTGGCTACTGCTTGCCTAAGGATACCAAGCAGTTGCTTGCCAACTATGCGGATGTCCCGGAGAATCTGATTGAGGCCATTGTCGAGTCCAACCGTACTCGTAAAGACTACATTGCCGACCGTGTACTGGAAATCGCGGGCGCATACGAAGCCAACGAGGACTATGATCCGAGCAAGGAACACAATGTCGTGGTTGGCGTTTTCCGTCTGACCATGAAGTCCAACTCTGACAACTTCCGCCAGTCCTCCATCCAGGGTGTCATGAAGCGTATCAAGGCAAAGGGTGCAACTGTGATCATCTACGAGCCGACTTTGGAGAATGGCACTACCTTCTTTGGCAGTGAAGTCGTAAACGACCTTGAGGAGTTCAAGAAGCGCAGCCAGGCCATCATTGCCAACCGCTACGATAGTTGTCTGGACGATGTGCAGGAGAAGGTCTACACCCGCGACCTGTTCCGCAGAGATTAATTCTTATCGGCCATGTGTCTCAAGCACATGGCTGTGCTGCTCAGATATGCTACCTCTACGTGGTGAGCAGCAGGCAACAGAGATATCCTCTGGCTGAAGCATATGTTTCGTTTATGAGCTCTTTGAATGAGGAAAAATTTAATAATGGGGAAATACTTTGGAACCGATGGTTTCCGTGGGGAAGCCGGAATCACTTTGACTGCCGACCACGCCTATAAGGTAGGCCGATTCCTTGGCTGGTATTACAATGCTCTCCGTGAGCGTAACGGCAACAACGAGCCTGCCCGTATCGTCATTGGTAAGGACACTCGTCGCAGCTCCTATATGTTCGAGTACAGCCTGGTCGCAGGCCTGACCGCCTCCGGTGCAGATGCTTACCTGCTTCATGTCACCACTACTCCGTCTGTGGCCTATATTGCTCGTGTGGATGACTTTGATTGCAGCATCATGATTTCTGCCAGCCACAACCCCTATTATGACAACGGTATCAAGCTGATCGACTGCTATGGCGAGAAGATGCCGGAGGAAATCTTGCTGTTAGTCGAGGATTACATTGACGGAAAGCTCCATGTGTTCGATAAGGACTGGCCGGAGCTGCCTTTCGCTCACAGGGAACACATTGGCTGCACGGTGGACTATGTGTCCGGCCGCAACCGCTACATGGGCTATC
>ERZ773228.1258-NODE-1258-length-27154-cov-4.071368_pt1 | contig 27154 bp, 15 predicted proteins | sample MGYA00580524_ERZ773228 | MGnify/ENA primary metagenome ERZ773228 (study PRJEB29015, sample SAMEA2737768) | human gut metagenome | biome: human gut; feature: human-associated habitat; material: faeces | place: China | collected 2012 ... | reverse complement strand
GCCCGTTCCCCGCACTCCCGCACACCGACGCTCCGAAAGTCCGCTTCCGCCATCGTCCCCGGACAATCGCCGTCCGCTGTCCGAGCGACCGCATCCGTCCGATAAAACCCGCATACTATTCATCGGCGAAATAGCGGACAAAAGGCTATCGAAAATATTCGTCGAAATATTTCCCCCCCCCGAAAAAATTTTCCTACATTTGTCCGCCCTCTCTCCGATAATGTCGAACCAAGAAGACCCGAACCATGCACAGATTCCGCCTCATCCTACTGCCTCTATGCCTCTTTGCGACGGCAACGGCAATCGGTCAGACCGTCACCGGCCGCATCGTCGACGAGCGGCAGCAACCCGTCGCAGGGGTCGCGGTCGTCATGCAGACGCCCGACTCGGTCTATGTCGACGCCGTGGCGAGCGACCTCGAAGGGCGGTTCGCCATCGCATCCGACGTCCGTCCCTACCGACTGCTGTTCCAGCATCTCAGCTACGACCCGCTGACGGTGGAGCGTTCGGGCGACGACGCCGGCACCGTTACGCTGACCGAAGCGACGAACCTCGTGGACGAAGTGGTCGTCCGGGGCGAACGCCCGCTGGTGAAAGTCGAGCAGGGGCGCCTGAGCTACGACCTCCAAGTCGCCGCACAAGGCAAAATCGCCGCCAACGCCTACGAAGCCCTCACCAAACTGCCCGGCGTGAGCGAACGCGACGGGGCGCTCACGCTCGCCGGCGCCGCCGGTGTGACGGTCATCCTCAACGGAAAACCCTCGACGATGACGGCCGAACAGCTCGCCGCACTGCTCAAATCGACCCCGGTCGAGCAGGTGGAGAAGGTCGAGGTGCTCTACGCCGCACCGCCGCAGTACCACATCCGCGGCGCGGCGATCAACGTCGTGCTTCGCCGCCGTTTCGGCCGCTCGTTCTCCGGCCAAGTCAACGGCACCTACGAGGGCGGCTACTACCACTCGTGGGGAACGGGAGCGAGCGCCGTCTATTCGACGCCGACACTCTCGGTCGACGCGCTCTACCGCGTCGGCGAAGCCCGTTCGATGCGCAAACTGCCGCTGACCTCGCAGCACACGGTCGGCAGCGACACGTTCGACATCCGGCAGGAGCAGCGCCTTGCCGACGACAACCTCACGCACAACCTCCGCACGGGGCTTTCGTGGAAAACCTCCGAAAAAAGCCATATCGACCTGGCCTACACCGCATCGTTCACCCCGTCGGGCAAAGGCGACATCTCGGCCACGGGCAACTACGTCGCAAGCGACTCGCATATCCGCGACGACGCGGCGATGCACAACCTCGTGCTCTCCGCCTCCACGGGTTTCGGAATGCAGATCGGGGCCGACTACACGCATTACACCACCCCCAGCCGGCAGGAGATGTCGCTCCTGCCGGCCGACGGCGCACCTTCGTCGTTCCGCACCGACGCCGGACAGTGCATCGACCGCCTCTCGCTCTCGCTCGACCAGAGCCACGACCTCGGCCGGCTGTGGACACTCGACTACGGCGCCCGCTTCGTCTATGTCCGCGACAACGACTACCAGTATTATACGTCGGAAGAGGCGATGAGCGACCGCGACACCGACCTGCGGCTCGACGAATACACCTACGACCTTTATGCGGGTACGAGCCGGAACTTCGCATCGGGCGTCTCGTTCTCGGCCTCGCTCACAGGCGAATACTATCGCCGTAACGGCTACGACCGCTGGGCGTTCTTCCCGCAGGCCTCGCTGAGCTGGATGGCGTCGGCCGACCATATCCTGCAAGCGGAGTTCTCCTCGGACAAAAGCTATCCTTCGTTCTGGGACATGTCAGGCGGCGTCACCTACCTCGACGGCTATGCCGAGGTTCCCGGTACGCCCGGCCTGCGTCCCTCGTCCAATTACGGTCTCACGCTGACCTACGTCCTCAAACAGAAATACATCTTCCAGCTCTTCGGCAACCATCGCGTCGACGCCTTCACCCAGTCGGCCTATCCCTCTCCCGACCGTCCGGCGCTCATCTACCAGACGTTGAACTGGGACTATATGTCCTCCTTCGGGGCGCTGGCCGTCGTGCCGCTGCGTATCGGCGAACGGTTCACGTCGCGCATCACGCTTTCCGGATTCGATTACCTGCTGCGCAACCGCGATTTCTACGGCATGGACTACAAACGTTCGAAATGGGTGGGATACGCCGCTCTGGACAATACGCTGCGCCTCTCGCGCAAACCCGATCTGGCGTTCGAGTTCGGAGGGTACTATCAGTCCGAAGCGATCCAGTGCACCTACGACATCGGCGCTTCGTGGCGCCTCGACGCAGGGGTGAAGTGGACGTTCGCCGCCGGCAAGGCCGAGCTGAGCGTCAAGGGCAACGACCTGAACGACATCAACTCCGACGACATCGCGGGCATATCCGTCCTCAAGGACGCCTCCTCGACGGCGATCTACGGTTCGCGCGGCGCAAACGGCGTCATCCTCATCACCACCAAGCGGGGTCTCGGCTCCAAGGGCAAGGTCAACATCACCTTCAAGACCGACATGGGCTTCTCCCAGCTGCCCCGTCAGCTCGACATTATGAACGCGTCGGAATTCGCGCAGTACCGCAACGACTACGCCTATTTCGGCAGCGACGCCAACCACCCCGACGTAGGCAAGGACACGCCCCTCTCCGGTTCGGTCTATTCCGACCCGCTCTCGCTGGGCGAAGGGACGAATTGGATCAACGAGATCACCCGCACGGCCCTCTATTCCAACTACGCCCTCTCGCTGTCGGGAACCAGCGACAAATCGTCGTATTACGCTTCGTTCTCCTACAACGACACCGAAGGTATCATCCAGGACAGCGGCCAGCAGCGTTTCACGGGACGTATCAACCTCGAACGCCAGTTGTTCAAATGGATGAAAGTCGGCTATACGGGTTCGTACACCTGGCGTCACAACGACCAGAACAAATCCTCCATCGGCGGAACGGCCTGGTACAGCAGCGCCCAGTATCTGTCACCGCTGCTCAAGCCGAACGACACGTATAACCCGCTGTATTACAACGGACAGAAGATCAACACGCAGCGTGCGCTGATCGACCTGAACACCTATTACCTCGAACGCCACTCGAACAACCACGCCTTCACGCTGAAACTGGAGCCGGTGAAGAACTTCACGATCAACAGCACCTTCTCCTACTATCTCTACCAGCGGCATACCTACCGTTACTATCCGGGAACCCTTCCCCTGAAAGGCGAGAACGAAGGCGGCGAGGCCTACCGCGCCGAGTGGGACGAGCACTCGTTCTCGTGGGAGACCACGGCCGGCTACAAGTTCGAGAAGAACGGCCATTCGTTCGACGTTCTCGGCGGTTTCTCGGCTTACAGTTTCGCCTCGCACGATTTCAACCTGAGCGGCAAAGGCTACATGGACGACGCCATCCTGTGGAACAACATGAACGCCGTGCAGGACAAAGAGACCTATTCGGCGGGCACTTCCTACTCGAAGAAAACCAAAACGTCGGTCTACGCGCGTCTGAACTACAACTGGAAGTCGCGCTATTACCTGACCGTGACGGGACGTTACGACGGAGCCTCGAACTTCGCGGCCAACAACAAGTGGGCGTTCTTCCCGTCGGCCGCCCTCAAGTGGAACATTTCGAACGAGAATTTCCTGAAGGACTGCAACTGGATCGACGACCTGTCGCTGCGCCTGAGCGCCGGTCTGACGGGTAACGACGCGATCAGCACCTACCGTTCGCTCGCCACCCTCTCCTCGACGACGGGCGGCTATCTGTTCGACGGATCGCAGCCCGTGGCGTTCTACCGCAGCCGCCTGGACTCCCCGGACCTCACGTGGGAGAAGACCACGGCCTACAACGTGGCGATCGACTGGTCGATGTTCAAAGGCCGCCTGAACATCACGGCCGAAGCCTACAAATCCAAAACGACCGACCTGCTGATGTCGCTGGCCGTTGCGGCCCAAACCGGTTACACGTCGCGCTGGACCAACATCGGCTCGACCTCGAACAAGGGTATCGAGCTGTCGGTCGAGAGCCACAACATCGTCCGCCCGAAGTTCCACTGGTCGACGACGCTCACCCTGTCGCACAACGAACAGAAGGTCGACGACATCGGTTCCGAGGACTTCATTTCGGCCTACAACTCGCCGGGCAACAACCCCTACATGATGTACGGCTACGTCAAGGGCTACCCGCTCAACTCGCTCTGGGGATTCAAATACGGCGGCACGTGGAAGAGCGCCGAGGAACGCGAGGAAAACGCGGTGACGAAAACCTACGTCAGCCCGGCCAACACCGACGGAGGCCCGCGCTACTACGACACCAACCACGACGGCGTGCTCTCGCGCGAAGACCTGATCTACCAAGGCAACGCCGACCCGTATCTGTACGGAGGTTTGCAGAACACGTTCTACATCCACGGTTTCAAGCTGGGCGTCTACTTCGCCTACTCGCTCGGCGGCAAGATCTACAACTATTCGGAGATCTACATGGCCGGTTCGCAGTTCGCTAACCAGTACCGCTACATGCTGAACGCCTGGCATCCCGTCCGGAACCCGAATTCCGACATTCCGCGGGCCGGAGCGAAAAGCGACGCCGCGCTTCCGAGCGACTTTATGATCCACGACGCTTCGTACCTCCGGCTGAAGAACATCACGCTGTCGTACACGTTCGACCTCAAGAAAAAATGCTCGTGGATGAAAGACCTCACCCTGAGCGTATCGGGCGAAAACCTCTTTCTGTGGAAAAAGTACAACGGATTCGACCCCGACGTTTCCAGCGAGGGAACCTCGTCGACGCTGCGCCGTATGGACCTGGGCGCCTATCCCAAGCCCCGCACCATCATATTCAGCCTTCAGTTGAGATACTAACCTAACAGAATTAAGACGATGAAACTCAAACATATATTCTACACGGCCGCGGCCATGGCCATGCTTTCGTTTCAGGCATGCACGCTGGACGAAGACACATCGGGCATCTCGAATCCCGACGACTTCTTCCGCAAATTTTCGGAATGCCAGTCGGTCGTAAACGGATGCTACATTCCGATCAAGTCGATCTACACCTATACCTACATGATCGCCACCGAGTGTGTCACCGACATCGCCTACTGCCCGTCGGGAACGCTCGACGCCAGCCTGGACATCTCGCCCGCCGTGCCGCGCATGGGTTCGACGGTCTGGCGCAACGGCTACCTCGGCGTACAGCGCTGCAACTTCGCCGTCAACGGCATCGAGCGCGCCTATAAAAACGAGGTGATCAGCGAGGAGCAGTACCACCAGCTGCTTTGCGAAGCGAAAACCCTGCGGGCGTTCTTCTACTGGACGCTGACCTGCTTCTTCGGCAACGTTCCGTTCTATTTCGACGACGTTACGGACAACGAGGTTTTGAGCCGGATTCAGGTGCTGCCGCGCATGGACGCCAACGAGACCCGCAACAAGGTCATCGAAGACCTTCAGTCGATAGCTCCCCTCGCCGCCCAAACCCGCACCTACGACAACGAGGCCAATCGTCTGGGAGCCTCCTGCGCCTACATGCTCATCGCCAAGATGGCCATGTGGAACAAGCAGTGGGACGTGGCGCTGGACGCGCTGGAGCAGATCGAAACGATTTACGGTCCGCTGTCGCAGTACGACTACGCCGAGAATATCCTGTTCCGGAACAAGAACACCCCGGAGTCGATCATGGAAATTCAGCACACCTACACCCAGGGCGCCCTTACCTACACGTCCAACGTGGCCTGCATCTGCCAGCCCTACCCGCGTGCGGCCAACTCGGCGGTCTACGACGGCGTGGAGATTCCCGAACTGGGCGACCAGGCGACCGTCTGGTCGGCGATGCGTCCGAACGTCTATTTCAGCCAGGGTCTCCAGTCCAAAATGGGCAAGGACATCCGCGCCAAGTACAACATGGCATGGGGATACGAGGACAAGACGTTCAACAGCACCAACACCCGCCCGTGGTGCGGACCGAAGTTCTGGTGTCCGAACATGCAGGCCTCGAACGACGGCAACAACTACAAGGTCTTCCGCTATGCCGACGCGCTGCTGATGATGGCCGAGTGCTATTTCTACAAGGAAAACTACGAAAAGGCGGTCGAATACCTCGACATGACCCGCACGCGCGCCGGACTGGGCAACTACATCTACCGTACGCCCGCACGCCTGGAAGAGGAGATTCGCAACGAACGGGCGCGGGAGCTCTTCGGCGAATTCCAGCGCAAGTACGACCTGGTCCGCTGGGGCATCTGGTACGAAGCCGTAACGGACAACAGCGACTACGCCTATCTGCAACTCAACACGGCTAACAGCCGGATCAAACCGTGCCACCGCTACTATCCCATTCCCGACACGGAGGTCACCTACTCGAAGAACAACCTCGACAACAACGAATACAAGGCTTACGGCTTGTAATAATCCGAAACTTTCAGACGAATGAAAACAATATTCAATAAACAGAAAAGATCGGTCGCCGGCGTACTGATCGCCCTGACGGCCCTGACGACGGCCCTGACCGGCTGCCAGGAGGATTTCGAGCTGGACCTGCCTCTGGCGGTCTCGGCGCGCGAACTTTCCCTAACCAAGGATGCCGGCTCGACGCACGTGCTGGTCTACTCGAACGGCGACTGGACGGCGCGCTTCACGCGTCCCGTGAAGTGGGCCTCCCTCAACAAACTCCAGGGATACGGCAATAACGAAATCGTATTCACCTATTCGGCCAACTACGGCATTTCGAGAAAGATCGGCGTCGTGTTCGAGAAAGGTTCCCTGACCGATACGGTGATGTTCTCGCAGGCCGGAGCCATCACCGACGCTTCGCTCTCGTTCTCGAAACCGGCGGTTACGCTGCTGAAGTCCCGGTCGCAGATCTTCACGCCGATCAGCACCAACCTGCGCTACTGCATCGACGATCTGGAAGCCAGCGTCACCTATTACGACAACGACGGCCTGCCCAACGATCCCGTCACCGTCCTGACCCGCGCCGAAGAGGGCGAAGAGGGCGGCGAAGGCGAAGGCGGCGACGAGCCGCAGGCGCAGCCCGTCGAACCGTGGATCTCCAACGTCTCGGCCACCTACAAGGGAATCACGTTCGAGGTCACGGACAACGACTCCGGATTCGCGCGCATCGCCGATCTGACCCTCTTCATCGAAGACGCCAAGGGCGAGATCACCAAATCGGTGCTCACCGTCACGCAAGGCATCGCCCTGCCGGCGCTCAAGCTGGACAGCAATGCCGAAACGTACGAAGGTTACGCCCAGGATTGCGCGGTTCCGGCCACGACCAACAACCTCGTGCCCTACTCCGACCAGATCGGTTACGACGTGGCGTACGACGTTCCCGTCGCGGAGGGCGCCGAGTGGATTCTGAAGCCCGCGATCACCGACGACGGCCTGACGTTCTCGCTGGCCAAAAACGAGGGTTCGGAGCCGCGCACCGCCACGATCCGGCTCAACTTCACCGACGAACACGGCAACTCCGTTTCGGCCTCGTGCAAAATCACCCAGAAGCCCTACCCGACCGCTGCCGATTTCGCCGCGGTGCGCGCCCTGACTCCGGGCGAGATCACGCTCCAGCAGTATATCGAAGGCTACATCGTCAGCGACCCCGACAGCAAGAACGTCGTTTCGAGTCCCCAGACCCAACAGTTCTTCTTCGACCGCGGCGAAAACGACCGGACGGCCTATATCGAGAGCCTTGACGGCAAGTGGGGCTTCTGCCTGAAATTCGCCTCCTCCGAAGACAACACGCCGGCCCGCTTCTCGAAGGTGCGCCTCTCCCTGAACGGGGCCACGCTCGAAAAGAAGAACTCCCCCGAGTGCTACACCATCACGGGACTTACTGCGGCCAACATCCTCGAAACCTCGACGCCCGACGAGTTCAAGATTCCGGTCAAGACGAAGACGATCGGCGAACTCACCGACGACGACATCTTCACGCTGGTGTCGGTCACCAACCTCGAAATCATGTGCAAGGACGGCGCCTACACCAACTGCACCGACGGCTATTCGTTCAAGGACAACATCAACCCGATCGGCACGGCTACCGCCCCGCGCTGGGACGTGGCCCCGCTGATGTGCTACGACAACACGGGCCGGACCATCTACATGCTGACCAATACGGCCGCTCCCTGGCGGCGTTTCAGCTCGGGCCGCGACCTGGATTTCAACTCCGTCGTACCGCAGGGTTCGGGCACGTTCCGCGGCATCGTCGTGGCTGACGACGTCGCCCCGATCCGCTTCGGCGACCTGGGCCGCTACCAGTTGCGCGCCATGACCGCCGAGGAGATCGCGCTGACCGACGAACCGTTCTCGAAAACCGTCGTCGAGTGGAACTGGAACGACCGCAAGACCGACCTCATACCGGAGATCGGCGAAGGCGAGATCAATAAATACGGCGCCACGCAGGGTGCCGCAGCGGACTTCAACAACGTCGTCTGCTCGGGCAAGGGAGGCGCCTCCTCCGAACAGAAAGGTCTGGTGGCAAACGGCGGCATCACGTTCACCCAGCAATGGTGGGATTTCGACGCCGACAAGGGCAAATACTTCGACATTTCGTTCTCCACGCAGGGAATCAGCGGTTCGAACATGGTCTTCGGCATCGTCTGGGGCCACGGCTCGATGAGCAACACGACCCTCTCCGGCCCGGCGCACTGGAACCTGCTCTATTCGGTCGACGGCGGAGCGACGTTCCAGGCCGTTCCCGACAGCCCGATCATCAAGAAGCGTTCGATCACGTGGTGGTCGACCACGTCGCAGGATTCGACCCCGGGCTTCACCGAGCACCTGCGCAAACTGCCCGCCGACTGCTTCGGCCGGGAGAAAGTGGTTCTGCGCTTGCAGGTGGCCGACAAGGTTACCGACATCGACCCCAAAGCCACGTCTTCGAACTACCTGACGGCGCTGGGCATCGAGAAGGGAACGCTGACGCCGTCCGTTGCGGCCGGTAACAGCCAGGCCCGTATCGGAACGATAACGGTACGCTACAACTAAACGAATTGCGGTCGCGCGGCGGATGCACCGTCCGCCGCGCACGGCCGGAACAAACAACAACGAATAAAACGTATAGAATATGAACTGTCGTAAATCGATATTTAAATTTTTAGGCATTGCGGCCGTATGCGCAGCCTCGGCGGCCTGCAGCGTCGACGACGCCGACGATCTGGCCCTGGTCAAACTGGGCGCGCTGAAGAAGGAGTTCGTCGTCGAAGCCGATGCGAATACGTTCGACATCGACATCTACGCCAACAGCGCCTTCCATATCGAGCGTATCAACCAGGCCGACTGGATCAGCCTGACCTGCGGTGAGACGGAGGACGGAAAGGGCGCCATCACCGCCGAATGCGAATTCAACGAAGGCTTCAAACGCAAAGCGGGCTTCGTGCTCTGCTCCGACGTGGACGCGCGCCGCGACACGGTCTACGTCAAGCAGAAGGCGCTCGTGGACGCCAAGATCGAGTTCGCCAACTCGTCCGTCATCGTCGCCGGAGCCGGCGGCGAGAACATCTCGCCGATCGAGACCAACATTCCCTTCTCGGAGATCACTGTCGACATCGAGTATGCCAAGGCCGACAACGCCGATTGGATCGAGAGTCTCGAAATCGTGGATTCCGAGAGCGAAAATCGCAGTCTGGCCATCACGACCGAGGCGAACGCCGCAGATGAAATCCCGCGTTCGGCTGCCGTGTCGCTCTCCTTCACCGACGGCTGGGAGGAGACCGTCTCCGTCGAATTCAACCTCCTGCAGCGCACGGCGAAGGAGACCCTCGGACGTCAGATCACATTCGAGGAGTTCCGCCGGACGTATGCCATGAACAAGAAGGTCGAAGACTACGTCATCCTCGAAGGCATCGTGGTGAGCAACACCAAGAACCACAATGCGGGTGAGAACACGCAAAGCACGACCGCAAAGATCGACTACAGCATATCGGACCGGACCGTCTACCTCGAAACCTACGACGGCAAATACGGCATCGCCGTCCAGACCGCCACGGCCGAAGACAACGTCTTCGAACAGTACGACCACGTGCAGATTCTCATTCAGGGCGCCTCGGGCTACCTGGTCGAGACCCCCGACCGCTATGAACTGCGCAACGTCACCAAGGCGATGGTCATTTCGCGCATTGCGGGTTCGGCATCGGACGTTCCCGTGAAGGAGAAGTGGATGAGCCAGCTCACCGACGACGACATCTACACCTACGTCACCCTGAAGGACGTCGAGTTCCCCGTACGCAAAGGCGCGATCACGCCCATCAACGAGGGCTATGCGATCGGCACGGGCGCAAGCCGCATCAGCAAATACCCGCTGCTCGTGCGCGACATCAACGGCGATGACATGTACATGCTGACCAACACCAACTGCGCCTACCGCAGCGACGGCACGCGCCTGCCCTACGGCTCGGGCAAGATTTCGGGCGTCATCGTCCACGAGCGTTTCTCGCGTTTCGAATGGCGCGACGGAGCCGACCCGGCCGAAATGGACGACGATCCGACGCTCGGCTTCATCGGCCGCTACCAGATCCGCCACCAGACCAAGGGCGACATCTGGGACAACATGCAGAACAGCGTCGAAGACAGTTTCTCGGCCCTGCTGACGGAGTACCGCTACTGGAATCCCGACCTGGAGAACAAGGTCCAGAAACCCACCTACGGAACGAACGGCTACCTGACGCACACCTATCAGGAGAAGTACACCGGCTCCGCCAGCAAAGAGTACCTGCAGGCCACCTTCCAGCAGCACATGTGGGGCGGCGGAACCTACGAATACCTGGGTCCCGTCGGCAACAATGCCTCCTATATCTTCGGAGCCAACTTCGGCAACAAGAACGGCATCGGCGTAGTGATCGACCCCGCGAAGGAGAGCTGGAATCCGCTGATGGACGATCTGGTGAGCCGCAATCCCGACGGAACGCTGGAGTGGTGCGGTCCCTATGCCAAGGATAAAAACGCGGCAAACGGCACGGGTGGCTGGCCGGGCAACAATGAGATTGCGACGAATTCCACGCAAATCAACTACAACGGCAGCACGGGTATGCGCGGCAAGGGGAATGTATACGGTTCCTGCTACACCGCCTTCGCCAACCACTTCTGGTGGGACGACGACACCGACCGCCCCTACGCCTGGCTGATCAACTTCTCGACCGAAGGCATCACGACATCGCATATCTCGATGCAGATTTCCGTTATGAACACGCAGCAGAGCTTCTTCTCGCCCCGTTTCTGGTGTGCCGAATGGTCGCTGACCGATTCGCAGGCCGCAAAGGACGACTCGCAGTGGAATCTGATCGGCGAATACACCATCCCCGACGTTTCCGTCTGGGCGAACACGCTCTATTCGTCGTGCGTGGCCTACAAAAGCATCGACTTCGAACTTCCCCAGGAGATTCTCGGCCACGAAAACGTCTACATCCGGCTTCGCCCGACGAGCGACCTCTGCAGCGACGGCTCCGACTACGCCAACGCGCGCCTGAACCAGAGCGCCAGCGGTGCTGCCCTGGCCGCGGAACACGCCAGCAGCCTCGAATATTTCGCCATCCGCTATAACAAATAGCGGCGTGTAACGAACGGTCGAAGCGGGGAGAGGACGACCGTCCTTTCCCCGCTTTTCCCGAAAGCCGTCCCATGCCGCAAACCGCAAAAACCGCAACCATGAAAAAACTGTTGCTTTTATTGGCCGCCCTGTTCGCAATATCCGCCGGCGGCATATGCTGTTCGGGTTCGGGCGACGATCCCGGAGAACAGGAAAAACCCGTCGATCCGCCCCCTTCGCCCGACGACGGCGTCGACTGGTCGAAGATCGACCCGAAAGCCACCGTGCGCGGGGTCGTGACGTGCGCCGGCGCCGCCGTGCAGGGCGTCGTCGTGACCGACGGCGTGAACATGACGCGCACGAACAAACAGGGGGCCTACGGGCTGCGCACGTCGTCCGACAAGTCGAAACTGGTCTACCTGACCGTCCCGTCGGGTTACGAGGTCGAATCCACGCGTGGGTTCATCCCCCGCTTCTACCGCAGGGTCACCGCTCCCACGAGCGTGGAGCAGGTGCAGCGGCACGACTTCACGCTGAAAAAGGTGAACAACGACCGCCACATTATGATCGTGTCGGCCGACATGCATATCCGCAACCGGGCGATGATCAAGACCACATCGTCGGCCACGCCGTCGATCTGTCCCCCGAAGGGCGAACTGGACTCCACGACGTTCCGCCGCACCTACCTCAAGGCGCTGCGCGACTACGTCAAAGCCCTGCCCGCAGGCGTGCCGGTCTACGGCATGAATCTGGGCGACATGACGCAGGAGTCGCACTGGACCAACGCCAACAAGGCGACGCTGGCCAATTTCGTCAACGTCTGCGAACGCGGGGGCATGCCGATCCAGACCTTCCACGCCATCGGCAACCACGACCACGACATGGCCGTGCAGAACATCGCCGGCGACGACGATTCGGCGGCCGAACTGGCCTATATCTCCGCGCTCGGGCCGACATACTACGCCGTCAACATCGGCAAGGTGCACTACGTCGTGTTCGACAATACGCAGTATGTCAACACCGGCGGCGACCGGTCGTTCGCCGTCCGCCTCAACCGGCGTCAGATGGACTGGGCGCAGAAGGACGCCGACTACATGCCGTCGGACGTCGAGCGCATCGTAATCGCGTGGCATTGCCCGGCCTTCCGCCGCAACCCGGGGGCCTCGTCGCCCAACCCGATGGACAACGCCGACGAATTGCTCGACATCTACAAGGACAAGCAGCTGCCCGTCACGATCTGGTCGGGCCACAACCACATCGCCGAAACGGTCACCGTACCGCGCAGCGACATGAGCGTGACCGAGTACACGCACCCGTGCGTATGCGGCGCATGGTGGTATTTCCCGCTCTGCCACGACGGCGCCCCGGCGACATTCACCCGTTACGATTTCAGCGGCGGAACGATCACGGAGCGGCGGAGCGTGAATTTCAGCGACAGCGACGAGCAATACTGCCGGGTCTACAACTCGGGGCTGAAAAACGCCGAAGGCAGGCCGGTCGTGCGCCTCAACGTCTGGGACTGGCATCCGACGTGGAAATTCGAATGCCGCGAAAACGGAGCCGCGGTTCCCGCCTCGCAGCTGAAGGCGGTCCGGGAGTACGACGACTATTACGTCACGGTCCACGACGCCTGCGGCAACGACATCTCCTCGTTCAGCTTCCTCGACAAATACCGCACCGACCACATGCTCGAATACACGCCCGTAACGCCGTCCGCCGAGATCCGGATAACCGCCACCGACGAATACGGCCGCCAGCTCTTCACCGTCACCACCAAGGCGGAGAACTGACCGGACGCAATCCGGCCTGTAACGAAGCGTCCCGGAGCGAATGCTCCGGGACGCTTTTCAATCATCGGGCAACCCCTACTTCGTCACACAGATATCGTCGATGAACCAGCGCGAGAACTCGCCCGAAGCGGGTTCGCTCGTAAAGCGCAGGGCCGTGGAGGCCGTCGCGCCGTCGAGTTCCACCACCCTGCGGCGCCCCGTCAGGTCGCCGTAGTCCCGCAGCACGCTTCCGGCGTTGAGCCAGATATGCGTACCGTCGGGCAGCAGATTGGTCTGCCGGGCGAAGTTGGTCCGCACCGTGCGGCTGTCGAAACGGTCGTATACGGCATTGCGGGCCATGCGGAAGCGGCGTTTCGGATTCCAGACGCCGGAGGCCTTTCGTTTCGATAATCGAAACGCCGCCTCCCGGAATAACCGATTATCGAAACCGGAGCGGCGATAATCCGTTCGATACACGAAATTAGAACATCGCATTTCGGATTGTTTCGATTTCCGTCTTGGTTCGTCCGCCGAAATGGCGTACGTTTGTATCAGTTCCGAAAGGGGCTATGAAGAATTCAGTTTGCATGTAGTGACGCCCACAGAAGTTGGAAGGATTGCTTGACAGTGACGCAACTATGTTCCGCACATCCGGAGGCTTCGAGGGGAGGGTTGTGAAACCCTCCCCTTTCTTTTTGTGCCCGCCGGAGAGACTCCGCATCGGGAACGGGGCGTCAGCCCAGCTGGGCGACGATCTCGCGCTGACGCTTGAAATAGTGGATGCGCCGCAGCTCTCCGCTGCCGGATATGAGCGTCGAAAACCGGCTCTGGGTCTTGATCCATTTCTTCACGTATTCGTACATCAGCGGATCGGGCGTCCGCAGTCCGTTCAGCGAGAACATTCCGATGTTCACGGCCTGGTGTCTGCTGGTCGTGACATAGCTGTACGACGACTCGAGGTCGATGTCCGAAAGATAGAGGAAGATCTTGTTGCCGTTCTCGAACTCCCCCTTGACCGCCACCGTCTCCATCTCGTCGAGCATGGCGAAGAGTTCGTCCCGGAGCACGCGAACGCTCTCCTGCGAAATCAGGTGCATCTCCCGGTAGGCGCGCAGGGCGTTGAGCCAGTGCTTGAAATTGCTGTCGTCGAAGATCAGGTAGGTCGTCGCGACCGACTGCACCCACCGGACATACTCCCGGCAGTTGCGCTGCAATTCCGCGGGGAGCTTCAGCTCCTCGAAGGTCCTCACGGCGGGGTTGCCCACTTCGTGCTGGTAAAGCCATTTGAAGAGCTTGAACCGGTTCAGGTTGTCGTATTTGCCGTAGAACTCCGCCGGCAGCGAATTGGTCGCCGTGGCAAATTCGGTCGTGGGGTCTGACGCCACCTCGCGCATAAAGGCGATGTCGCGTTCCAGAATCTCGTTATAGGTTTCGAGCAGCGCGGTGAACTCCTTGAACTTGAGCTGGAACGACAACTTGTCCGTAGCCGCCAGCCCCACCACCCGGTCGAGCGAGAAGTGCATCCGCGCGCACAGCGCGCTGGCTTCGCCGAAGGTGAACGGCACCTCGCCGCGCAGCCTCCTGTAAGCGGCCTCGCGGCCTATGTTCAGCATGTCCATCAGCAGCGAAGCCGGATTCGAATGCTGCGGAGTATGCGCATGGATCGCCTCGATCAATGCGGCATTCGATTTTTCAAGCATAGATGTAGTCAACAAAAAAATTCTCTTCCCAAGTCGCAAAGATACGAAAAAACCGGACGGTTGCAAAACAGAATCGCGCCCGGCGGGGGGGGGTGGACAGACGCGTCGTCGCCCGCGGCGCCGAAGATCCGAATGCCCGACCCGGAACCGCAGCCTGCCGTTCCGGTCCCCGGGATACGAAAAGAGGAGGGCCTGTGCAGGCCCTCCTCCGGAATCGGTGAACGGATCGCTTATTTTCCCAGACCCATCTTTTCGATGAGGGCGCGGGTTTCGGGCTTGTGGCCGCGGAAACGCACGTAGAGTTCCATCGGGTGCTCCGTGCCGCCCTTCGAGAGGACGTTCTCGCGGAACGACGAAGCCGCCTCGCGGTTGAAGATGCCCTTCTCCTTGAAGAGCGAGAAAGCGTCAGCCTCGAGCACCTCGGCCCACTTGTAACCGTAGTATCCGGCGGCGTAACCGCCCGAGAAGATGTGGCCGAAAGCCGGAGCCATCGCCGTTCCGGAAACGACGGGCAGCACCTGCGTCGGGGCCATCGAGACGGCTTCGAACTGCTCCACGTCGCCCTCGAACGGCTCGGTGAGCGTATGCCATGCCATGTCGGTCATACCGAACGACAGCTGGCGCACGTTGGCGTAAGCCGCCAGATAGTTCTGCGCGGCGACGATGCGGTCGACGATCTCGGCGGGCATCGGCTCGCCGGTCTCGTAGTGCACGGCCCACAGGTCGAGGAACTCCTTCTCGGTCGCCCAGTTCTCCATCAGCTGCGAGGGCAGTTCCACGAAGTCGCGGTAGACGTTCGTGCCGGTCTGCGACTCGTACTTGCCCTCGCCCAGCATGCCGTGCAGGGCGTGTCCGAATTCGTGGAGGAAGGTCTCCAGCTCGTCGAACGTCAGCAGCGACGGAGCCGTTTCGGTGGGCTTGGTGAAGTTCATCACCAGCGACACCAGCGGACGGATCTCCTTGCCGTCCTCGATCTTCGTGCCGCGGAACTCGGTCATCCACGCCCCCGAACGCTTCGACTCGCGGGGGAAGAAGTCGAGATAGAGGACTGCCATGAAGCGTCCGTCGGCGTCCGTCACGTCGTAGGCCGTCACGTCGGGATGGTACACCTCGATCTTGTCGTCGGGCGTGAAATTCAGCCCGTAGAGCTTGTTGGCCAGCATGAAGACGCCCTTCTTCACGTTTTCGAGTTTCAGGTAGGGTTTCACCAGCTCGTCGTTCAGGGCATATTTCTCATCCTTGTATTTCTCGGTGTAATAGGACCAGTCCCAAGGCATCAGCTGTCCCTTGAAACCGAGCGTAGCGGCGTAGTCGCTCACCGTGCGGTAGTCGGCGTCGGCATAGGACTTGGTCGCGGCCAGCAGTTCCGCGAGGAAGTCGTTGACCGTTTTCGTATTCTCGGCCATGCGGCGTTCGAGCACGTAATCGGCATAGCACTTGTAGCCCAGCAGGTTGGCGATCTTCAGACGCGTATTGGCGATTTTCTTCACGATCTCCGTGTTGTCGAACTCGCCGCCCAGCGCCCTCGAATTGCTGGCTTTCCAGAGTTTCTCCTTCAGTTCGCGGTTCGAGGAATAGGTCATAAACGGCAGGTAGCTGGGATGTTGCAGCGTCACGGTCCAGCCCTTCTCGCCGCGGGCCTTGGCCTCGGCGGCCATGCCTTCGCGGACGAATGCGGGCAGCTCGGCCACCACCTTCGGATCGGTGATGTTGAGCGTGAATGCGTTGGTCGCGGCCAGCGCGTTCTGCCCGAACCGGAGCGTCAGCCCCGAGAGTTCGGAGGTGTACTTGCGGTAAAGCTCCTTGTCGGCGTCGGAAAGGGCCGCGCCGCTGCGAGCGAAACTCTGATAGGTGTCCTCGAGCAGTTTCCTGTCCTCTTTGCGAAGACGTCCCGGATGCTCGTAGACCTGTTTCACCCGGGCGAACAGCTCGGGATTGAGCGAGATGTCGTTCGACAGTTCGGTCAGCTTGGGCTGCACGCGCTGTGCGATCTCCTGCATTTCGTCCGACGTGTCGGCTTCGAGCAGGTTGAAGAAAAGCCCCGCGATGCGATTGAGCAGCTCGCCCTGACGCTCCAGCGCCACGATCGTATTGCCGAAGGTGGGTTTCCTGGGGTTGTTCACGATCGCGTCGATCTCGGCGCGCGAGCAGGCGATCGCGGCATCGAACGCCGGTTCGTAGTCCGCGAGTTTTATCTCGGAGAACGGCGGGGTCTCATGGGGCGTATCCCATGCGGCCAGCAGGGGATTCGACAGATCGAGTTCGGGCAGCTGCGCTTTGGGGATCGAATTGTCGGCGCAGCCTGCCGCCATAGCGGAAACGGCCATAATAAACAGTACTTTTTTCATTATCATATCAAATTAGCGGTTTCTTTTCCGATGGGTTCGAGTTTCAGTTTTCCCGGGCGGCGGATGCCGTTTCGGCGGCGGGAGCGGCGTCCTCGCCGGACGGTTCGGGTTCATTCAGAAGCCCCCGGCCGCGAAGCATCGCCCGCTTGTCGGGGTCCTTGCCGCGGAAGTCGCGGTACATGGTCATGCCGTCCTCCGAGCCGCCGCGGGCGAGGATCTTGCGGCGGAAATCGCCGGCGATCTTCTTGTTAAAGAGGTCGCCGCTCTCGCGGAAGGCCTCGAAGGCGTCCTTGTCGAGCACCTCGGCCCACGTATAGAAATAGTAGCCCGCAGAGTAGCCGCCGTCGAAGATGTGCGAGAAATAGGGGTAACGGTAGCGCGGCTCGATCTGCGGGATCAGCCCGCGTTTTTCGGTCAGGGCCTTGCGCTCGAAGGCCATCGGGTCGAACGGCTCGTATTCGGTGATCGAGTGGATGTCCATGTCCGAAAGCGACGCGGCGATCAGCTCGGTGGCCATGAAACCCTGGTTGAAAAGTTCGCTGCGGCGCAGTTTGTCGACGAGGTATTTCGGAATCACCTCGTTCGAACGGTAATGCACGGCATACTGCTTGAGCACCTCGGGATCGAACGCCCAGTTCTCCATCAGCTGCGAGGGCAGCTCCACGAAATCGCCCTCGACCTCCGCGAGTCCGCGGTACTTCACGTCGTGGAACAGGAAGTGGAGCGCATGCCCGAACTCGTGGAACAGCGTCTCGGTCTCGTCGAGGGTCAGCAGCGCGGGATTGCCCCCCGCCGGGCGCGTGAAGTTGCAGACGACCGACACCACGGGCGCCACGCGCTTCCCGTCCTCGTAGGTCTGCTCCACGTAGTTGCCGCACCACGCGCCCTGGCTCTTTCCGTCGCGCGGGAAGTAATCGAAATAGAGCACGCCCAGATGCGACTGGTCGACGTCGAGCACCTCGTAAGCGACCGCCTCGGGGTGGTACAGCGGCACGACGATCGGGCGGAACGTGATGCCGTAGAGCCGGTTGGCGAGGAAGAAGATGCCTCCCTGCACGTTCTCCAGCGAGAAATAGGGCCGCAGCATCTCCTCGTCGAGGGCATATTTCTGCTTGCGGACCTTCTCGGCGTAATACCACCAGTCCCACGACGCGAACTCTCCCTCGGGGAAATCCTTCCGGAACAGCTCCTCCATCTCGGCCAGCTCGCCCTTGGCGCTTTCGAGCGCCGGGGTCCAGATCTCCTCCAGCAGGCCGTACACGGCGTCGGTCGTTCCGGCCATCTCGTCGTCCACGACGTAGGCGGCATACGAGGGATAGCCCAGCAGGTGGGCCTTCTCCGTGCGCAAGCGGATGAAATCGTTGATCAGCTGTTTGTTGTCATACTCGTCGCCGTTGTTGCAGCGGTTGAGGTAGGCCTTGTAGATCTGCTCGCGCAGTTCGCGTTTCGACGAGTAGGTCAGAAACGGGATCAGGCTGGGCTTGTGCAGCGTAAAGACGTATTTGCCCTTCCGGCCCATCGCCTCGGCCTTTTCGCGGGCCAGATCGCGGGCCGTGGCCGGAATGCCGTCCAGATCGGACGAGGCGAGTTCCAGCGCATAGTTGTTGTTCTCGGCGAGGAGGTTCTGCCCGAACTTCACGGCCGTGAGCGACAGCTCCTCGTTGATCGCCTTCAGACGCGCCTTCCGCTCGGCGTCGAGCAGCGCTCCGGCCCGCACGAAACTGCGGTAGGTCTTCTCCAGCAGACGGCTCTGCTCGGCGTCGAGTCCCAGCGCGGCACGACGGTCGTAGACGGCTTTGATCCGTTCGAAAAGTTTCCCGTTGAGACGGATCTTGTCGGCGTGCGCCGCCATCCGGGGCATAATCTGCTCCTCCAGCGCCTGCATTTCGGAGGTGTTCTCCGCGGCGCAGAGCATCCCGAAGATCAGCTCGACCTGCGAAAGCATCTTTCCCGAAGCGTCGTAGGCGAGGATGACGTTCTCGAACGTCGGCGCGTCGTTGTTCGACGTGATGGCGTCGATCTCGGCCTCGTGCAGCGACATGCCGCGTTCGATCGCGGGCAGGAAGTGCTCCGGTTCGATCTTGTCGAAGGGCGGCACGCCGTATGGAGTCTCCCATTCGGCGAAAAAAGGATTTTCACCCACGGTTTTCCCGGACTTGCAGGATATGAATGTCATAGCCAGAAAAAGTGTTAATAAAGCGGTGATACGTTTCATCGATCGTGTTATTTTAGTAACTTTGTCGCGCATTATTCGACAAAGTTAGGGAAAAATCTGTAAATAGAATAAATAATAGGTCTCCAATCATGCAACTTTTCTACGCGCCGGACATCGTCCCCCCGCTTCATACGCTGAACGAGGAGGAGTCGAAACACTGCATCCGCGTACTGCGGCTCCAGTGCGGCGGGCGCATCCATATAACTGACGGACGGGGCAATTTATTTTGCTGCGAAATCACCGACGACAATCCCCGGCGCTGCACCGTGCGGGTCGTCAGCGCCGAAACCGGGTTCGAAAAACTGCCTTACGCGCTGACGATGGCCGTCGCGCCGACCAAGAATTCGGAGCGTTTCGAGTGTTTTTTGGAAAAAGCCACCGAGGTGGGCGTCACGGCCGTCGTGCCGCTGGAAACGGAACACAGCGAACGCCGGGTCTTCAAGCCCGAGCGGGGCGAGAAGGTCGTCACCGCGGCGCTGAAACAGTCGCTCAAGGCCTACCGCCCCGTGCTGCATCCGCTCACCCCCTTCCGCGAAGCGGTGCTGTCCGCCCCCGAGGGGCGGAAGTTCATCGCCCACTGCGCCCCGGCGCAGTCGCCCGCCGGGAAGGCCTACCTGGCCCGCGCGCTCCGTCCGGGCGAGACGGCCACGGTCTTCATCGGTCCCGAAGGCGACTTCTCGCCCGGCGAAATCGCCTTCGCGCTGGCCAACGGTTTCGAAGAGATCACCCTCGGACGACAGCGTCTGCGCACCGAGACCGCGGCCCTCGCGGCGGTGGTCATGGCATCGGTGGTCAACGGTTAAGAATACGATAAATTTCTGAAATATGCTTTTTCTCTACCTGCTAATCGCCCTGACGGCGGTGGCGGCGGCCATTTTCGCCACGCCGCTGCGGCGCAAGGTCTGGACTGCGCTGGCCCTCACGGCCGCCGGCGCCCTGTGGTGCTCGGCGCGCGCCGTCGGCGTGCTGGCCGGAGCGGACAGCGGCCCCGTGTGGTCGGTCCCCGGTACGCTTTTCGGCGGCGACACCGGCTCGATGGACGGGCTTTCGGCGCTGTTCGTCGTGATCATCTCGGTCGGCGCCGTCGCCGCCGTGCTCTACTCGCGGGGCTATCTGGCCCACTGCCTTGCCGAGAAATCCCCGGCCCACATCTCGCTGCACTACACGGCGCTGGTGGCGATGTTCTACGCCATGCTGGGCGTGGTCCTTTCGGACGGCGGCTTCTCGTTCCTCTTTTTCTGGGAACTGATGACCGTGGCGTCGTTCCTGCTGATCCTCTTCGACGCCCAGCGGCGCGAAGTCCGGCGCGCGGCGCTCTCCTACCTGATTATGATGCACATCGGCTTCGTGCTGCTCGTCATCGGCTTCGTACGGCTCGACGCGGCCTGCGGCGCCGCCACGTTCGGCGCGCTGGGCGACTACTTCCGCACGCAGCCGGGACTGCCGCTGCTGCTGGTGTTCCTGGCGGGCTTCGGCATGAAGGCGGGACTTTTCCCGATGCACGTCTGGCTTCCGGAGGCGCACCCCGCAGCCCCGTCGCACGTCTCGGCCCTGATGTCGGGCGTGATGATCAAGACGGGCGTCTACGGCATCCTGCGCGTGACGGCCGCGCTGGGCGAACAGCCTCTCCTGCACACCGCCGGAGTGATCCTGCTCGCGGGCCTGTGGGGCGTGATCCTCGCAGCCATGCAGAACGACGTGAAACGCCTGCTGGCCTACTCCTCGATCGAGAACGTCGGCGTCATCCTCATCGGACTCGGCGTCGCCGCGCTGGGCAAATCCTCGGGCAACCAGCTCGTCGCGCTGTGCGGCGTCACGGGCGCCCTGCTGCACACGCTCAACCACTCGCTGTTCAAGAGCCTGCTCTTTTTCGGCGCGGGCAACATCCTCTCGCAGACCCATACCACGTCGCTCGACGCGCTGGGCGGGCTTGCGAAGCACATGCCGCTCACGGCGATCCTCTTCCTCACGGGCACGGCGGCCATCTGCGCCCTGCCGCCCCTCAACGGCTTCGTCTCCGAACTGCTGATCTACCTCGGGATGCTCGACGGCATCGCTTCGGGCAGTAACGTGCTGGCGTCCGCCGCCGGACTGGCCGCGCTGGCGCTGATCGGCGGACTCGTCGTCCTGGCCTTCACCAAACTCTACGGCACGGTCTTCCTCGGCTCGCCCCGCACCCACGAGGTCGCCGAGTCGTCCGAAGCCGACGCCTTCCGCATCGCGGCGATGGCCCTGCCGCTCGCAGGCATCCTTTTCGTGGGGCTGTTCCCCCGGGCGGCCGTCTCGGCCGCGACCCGAGCCGCGGGCTTCTTCCTCCGCACCCCGACCGACGCCGCCGACTGGCTGCTCTCGCCGCCGCTCGCCGCCGCGGGACGCACGGCCTGGATTCTGATCGCCGTGGTGTGCCTGCTGCTGTGGCTTCGCCGCCGGACGGTGCGCACGCGCACCGTCGCCAAGGGTCCCACATGGGGCTGCGGCTTCACGGCGCCGAACGTCCGGATGCAGTACACGGGCGAATCCTTCTCCGAAGGGCTTCAATCCATCGCCACGTCGCTGACCCAGAACAGCGGCCAGGGCTCCCCCGTGGGCAAAGGCGAAATCTTCCCCGCGGCCCACTCGTTCGACATCGGCCACCGCGACCGCATCGGCCGGCTGTTCGCCGCCTGGTGGGTCGAACTGCTGCGCGTGATCAACCAGCGCGTGATGCGCCTGCGCACGGGCAAGATCAACCATTACATCCTTTTCGCACTGGCTTTCCTGGGGCTGGTGTTCCTGTTGTCGGTATTTAACGCGATTTAAGATGGCAGCACTCAACACACTCCTTTTTCTGTTGGCGGCCCTGGCGATTCCGGGACTGATCAACCGCACCCGCGCGCTGCTCGCGGGCCGCAAGGGCATCCGCTTCGCCCAGCACCTTTACGACGTGCGCCTGCTGCTGCGCAAGGGCGCCGTCTACTCCCCCACGACGACCGCCGTGTTCCGCGCGGCCCCGTCCGTCACGCTCGGCACGGCCCTCGTCGCCGCGCTGTTCGTCCCCGTAGGCGACCTGCCGTCCGCGCTGTCGTTCGAAGGCGACCTGATCGCCTTCGCCTACCTCCTGGCTCTGGGCCGCGTGGCCCTCATCCTCGCGGCGATGGACACCGGAAGCTCGTTCGAGGGCATGGGCGCCAGCCGCGAAGCCCTGTACGGCGCGCTGGTCGAACCGGCGCTGATGCTCGTCTTCGGCACGCTGGCCCTGCTGTCGGGCTACACCTCTTTCGACGCGATCTTCTCGGGCGACGCCGTGAACGGCATGCAGCTGGTCGTGGTGCTGCTGCTGGCGGCCTACGTGCTCGTGAAGATCGTCTTCACCGAGGCCGGGCGCGTCCCGGTCGACGACCCCCGCACGCACCTCGAACTGACGATGATCCACGAAGTGATGTGCCTCGACTACTGCGGCGTCGACCTGGCCTATATCAAGATGGCCGGATGGCTCAAGACCGCCGCGCTGTCGGTGCTCGCCGCCGACGCCGTCGCCGCGACCTGCTGCCCCCGCTGGTGGGCGGCGGCCCCGCTCGCGGTGCTCGTCACGGGGCTTTCGGTGGGCATCGTCGAATCGACCCAGGCCCGCAACAAACTCGCCCGCAACACCACCTTCATCCTCACCGTCGCGGCGCTGGCCGTCCTCGTGTTCTTCACGGGCTACCTGCTGCAACTTAACATCGGTCTGCAATGATACTTCCGCTGATCATCCTCTACGTCGTGACGCTCGTCTATCTGGCGATCACCGAGCGTTTCCGCAATTTCGCCTCGCTGATCGGCCTTCAGGGGTGGCTGCTGTTCGCCGTCGCCCTGGTGCGGCTGCACGCCATCAACCCCGCCGAACTGGCCTTCATCTGCCTCGAAACCCTGCTTTTCAAGGGCATCCTCGTCCCGGGACTGCTTTTCGCCGTCATCCGCCGCACGAAGATCAACCGCGTCTCGCGCTCCGGCTCCACGCAGTCCGGCTCGCTGCTGCTGTCGCTCGTGGCGCTGGCCGTGAGCGCCTCGGTCACCTATTACATCGCCGACACGACCATCGACCTGGTGTTCTTCGGCGTGGCCTTCTACTCGCTGTTAAGCGGACTGATCCTGATCGTCATGCGCCGCCGGATCTTCTCCCACATGGTCGGCTTTCTGGTCATCGAAAACGGCGTGTTCCTCTTTTCGACGGCCATCGGCGTCGAGATGCCGCTGCTGATCAACTTCGCCATCCTGCTCGACATCCTCATCTCGGTGCTGATGCTGGGCATCTTCTTCACCAAAATCGACGGCAAGCTCCATGCCGACGACGCCGATTCACTCACCAACGTAAAGGACTGACGCCATGATCTGCTACCTCATTTTCAGCGTCCTCATCGCGGCAGCGGCCTTCACGGTCCGCCGCCGGAGCCTGCTGCGCCTCACGGGCGCGGCCTTCTACGCCGTGCAGGCGGCCTTCGCCGTTCGGATCGTCGCCGGAGGGCTTTACGGCGAGACCTCGGCCGTGTGGTTCGCCTTCGACGCCGCGGGCACGCTCTTCTACTGCCTGCTCTGCATCGTCTCCGCCTTCGCCTTTTTCCACTCGAAGGCCAGCCTCCACGACTGCGACCTGCGCCAGACCCGCACCTACGCGGGCCTGCTGATGCTCCTGACCACAGCCATCGCGGGAGCCTATTTCGCCTCGAACCTCGCCGTGACGTGGATCTTCCTCGAAGCCACCACGCTCTGCTCGGCGGGCATCGTCTACCACCGCCGCACGGCGCAGGCGCTGGAAGCGGCGTGGAAATACGTCTTCGTCTGCTCGACGGGCATCGCCATGGCCTACCTGGGCATCCTGCTGCTGGCCGCCGCCACCGACTGCGAGTCGCTCGACTACGCCACCGTCGCCGCCGCGGCCCCGGGCGGCAGCGCCCTCTACCTGAAGACGGCCTTTCTGCTGATCCTCTGCGGTTACAGCTGCAAGGCCGAGCTGTTCCCGCTCTACACCGTGGGCGTCGACGCCAACTTCGCCGCCCCGGCCCCGGCCTCGGCGCTGATCTCCACGGGACTGGTCAACGCCGGGTTCCTGGCGTTGCTGCGGGTCTACAAACTGCTCGCCGAGACCGAAGTCTTCCCATGGGTGAAATCCGTGCTGCTGCTCGTCGGCGTACTGTCGCTGGTGGTCGGCGCGCTGTTCCTGCGCCGCACCAACAACTACAAACGCTTCCTCTCCTACTCCACGGTCGAGAACATGGGCATCGCGGCCATCGGGCTGGGCATCGGGGGCATCGGGGTCTGGGCCGCCGTGTTCCACGTCGTCTGCCATACGCTCATCAAGAGCAGCCTGTTCCTCCAGATCGCCGTCGTGCGGCAGGTCTACGGCAACTACCGCATCAACCGCATCGGCGACTACATCCACATCAACCGCGTGGGGGCCGTGGGACTGCTCACGGGGATGGTTGTGCTGGTGGCCTTCCCGCCCTCGCCGCTGTTCCTCTCCGAGCTGATGATCCTCAAGCAAACCATCGCCGACGGCCGCTGGTGGCTCGTCACGGGCATCATGTTGCTGCTGTGCCTGGTCATCTACTTCTTCTGCTCGCGCCTGCTGCGCCTCTGCTACCAGCCCCGGCAGGACGAACTGCACCCCTCGGCGACCGACCGCGCACTGTCGTGGTCGGCGCTGTCGCTGCTCGCCGCCGCCATCGGGCTGGGGCTTTGGCAGCCCGCATTTTTCCGGGAACTGATCGACCGAATCGCATCGCTATGAATTACTACGTAACCGACAATACCGGCGCCTCCGTCGCGCTGAACGACATCCCCGAAGTCTCCTACGCCGCCTTCTACGAGGACCTTCGCGTAAAACTCTCCGACGCACGCTACCATGCGGCCCACTATTTCGCCCTCCCGTCGGGCGACCGCATGCGTTTCTTCCTGCTGCTGCTCGACGACGCCGAGCGCCGCGTGCTGATCACTTCGCACGCCACGGACTACTACGACGAGACGGCGCTCCCCTCGCTCACAGCCCTGCACCCGCAGATGCACCCCTTCGAGCGCGACATCTCGGAACGCTACGGCATCCGTTTCGACGGCATGCCGTGGCCCAAGCCGCTGCGGTTCCCCGCCGGGCGTTACGACCGCCGCAGTTCGATCGAGAACTACCCCTTCTACACGATGGAGGGACGCTCGCTGCACGAGGTCAACGTCGGGCCGATCCACGCAGGCGTCATCGAACCGGGGGCCTTCCGCTTCATCTGCAACGGCGAGCAGGTCCTGCACCTCGAAATCGCGCTGGGCTACCAGCACCGGGACGTCGAGACGGCCTTCGAAACGACCGCGAACCGCCTGCGGCAGATGTGCCTTGCGGAGTCCGTCGCCGGAGACAGCGCCGTGGCGCACGCCACGGCCTTCGCCCGGGCCGTCGAGAAACTCGCCCGCCGCGAAGTCCCGGCCGCGCTGGAGTGCGAACGCGCCGCGGCCCTCGAACTCGAACGCATGGCCATGCAGATCGCCGACACGGGCGCCCTCTGCATGGACGTGGGCTACCAGCTGGGGCAGGTGGCTTCGGAGGCCCTGCGCACCATGACCATCAACACCACGCAGGCGTGGTGCGGCAACCGCTTCGGCAAGGGGCTGATCCGGCCCCTCGGCACCGACCACCCGCTGACGGCCGAAAAGGCGGCGATGATCCGTGCGAACGTGCGCGAAATCGCCCGCCGCTACGACCAGGTGCGCCGCGACATCAAGTCGTCGCCCTCGCTGCTGGCCCGCTTCGAACAGTGCGGCATCGTCCCGCGCGACGAGATGCAGCGCATCGGCGGCGTGGGTCAGGCGGCCCGCGCGAGCGGTCTGGCCCGCGACATCCGCACGTCGCACCCCTGGGGCGTCTTCGCCGGGGCGCTGCGCCATGAAAGCATCGTCAAAACGCATGGCGACGTGATGGCCCGGCTGATGGTGCGCTGCCGCGAGGTGCTGCAATCGGCCGGATACATCGACCGCCTGCTCGACCTCCACGGACAGGAATGCGGGAACGCCGGACACCCGCGCCCGGACTATGCGGCGCCGCTGGCCCCCTCGTCGCTCGCGTTCGGACTGGTTGAGGGATGGCGCGGCGAGACCTGCCACGTTCTCCTGACCGACGCCGAGGGCCGCATCGCCGCCGCCCGCATCAAGGACCCGAGCCTCCACAACTGGCTGGCGCTGGCGCTCGCCGTGCGCGGCGAAGGGATCTCCGACTTCCCGATCTGCAACAAGAGTTTCAACCTCTCGTACTGCGGCCATGATCTGTAATCGCACCGTTTGGCAACCCTCATACACTCCGTTCGCTGCGTACCGCCGCGTTTACAAACCGGACCCAACTCCACCCCGCCCCGGCGGGGACTTAATGCCCGGAAAAGAATTGGCCGTCACGAGGCTTTTCGTTAATTTTGTTCAATTATTTATTCAAAAATGATCCTCCCAAAAATACGCGTACTGCACAGCCACGGACGGCAGGCGATCCCCGACCTCGACGCCGTGGAGCTGACCCCCGAATTCCGGGGCCGTCCCTGCCTGACCGAGACCCGGGACGCCGACGACGCCGAGCACGCCGCGGCCGTCTGCCCCACGGGAGCCTTCACGGCCGCGCCCCTTGCGCTC
>ERZ773228.1243-NODE-1243-length-27329-cov-5.923407_pt1 | contig 27329 bp, 22 predicted proteins | sample MGYA00580524_ERZ773228 | MGnify/ENA primary metagenome ERZ773228 (study PRJEB29015, sample SAMEA2737768) | human gut metagenome | biome: human gut; feature: human-associated habitat; material: faeces | place: China | collected 2012 ... | reverse complement strand
GACGAAAAATTTGACGACGCATCTGTCGCACAATCTTTGTGCGGTATTGCCCTTAAGAATAAAGCGATTTACAGAATTGCCGGCAGTGCTCCGGTAATAATATGACTTGGGTCTGCGTTGGCAAGGATCATATAGTACACCAGACACGCAAGCATACATATAATGAAAAAAGCGACAACAACACGCAGTCGGAAACGCAGAAACGGTTTCGGCTTGTGAATATCATCAACACGGTGCAGCTGCTTTTGTCTTTTACGCATGATACAGGACTCCTTTCAACCAGTAGGTTTGAAACTTATGCTACTATTATAAATGATAAAGTGAAATTTTGCAAGTGCTAATCAGTATATAGGGATAATTTAGTGAAGGGAATTAAGAAATGCTATTTCAAAAAAATTTCGGTCCAATTGTTTTAAAAGAAGACGGAGAACTTTCAAAGCAAATTGATGCAGTAAAACAGCAAATCGATATGGCATCTGAACCAGAAAAAATAAAATTGAAAAGCCAGTTAAAATTGTTGCAGGAAGGGGAAACTGGCGAGAAAAATATTCTGTTTGAGTTGAAAAACAGCGGAATTGATATGTATATTCTGCATGACATTCGTTTAGAAGATGGCGACCGATCTGCTCAAATTGACTTTCTTGTAGTGACGAGAAAATTGATTTTTGTCATTGAAAGTAAACATTTGATTGGAGATATTGAAATTGACGAGAATAATGGCTTCATTAGAAGTTATGAATACTATGGAAAGAAAGTAAGAGAAGGCTTTTATTCCCCAGTCACACAAAATCAGCGACACTTGCAGTTGATTCACGATGTTGTCATGAATCATAAGAAAAATGCTATTATGCGGCTTGCATTTGACCATTGGTTTTCGGATTATTATCAATCTCTTGTTGTTTTAGCAAACCCTAAAAACTGTATTCGAAATTACAGCAAGGATAAGCAGATTTCGCAGCAAGTTATTCGTGCAGACCAGTTAATTTCTACAATTAAGAAAATGAATCGTAATGCAAAGATTGATTCTAGCAATCAGAAGGATTGCTTAAAAATTGCGGAAAACTTTATGGAATGGAATGTGGAAAAAGCAGATGCGTGGCAAACTGCTTTTGAGAAAAGTGTTCCAGAAAGCGAAAATGATAAAGAAGAAACACAGAGTACTGAACAAGATATAAAAATTTGTCCACGTTGTGGTGGAAAGCTAGTGGTTCGTAAAGCAAAGAAAGGTATGTATATCGGCAATTCGTTTTATGGTTGTGAAAATTATCCGAAGTGCCGATATATTCAAAATATAACCGTAGACACATCTAAAAAGTAGAGATGGGAAGGAGTTACTTCTATGTGTGGTTTTGTAGGATTCACCAATCATATTGACAACTCGAACGTGGTTCTCGGAGAGATGCTGGATAAGATCAAGCACCGCGGACCGGACGCAGAGGGTACTTATATTGACGAAGACATTGCACTGGGACACCGCCGCCTGAGCATCATCGATGTTTCCGAGGCAGGCACACAGCCGCTGTACAGCGAGGACGGCAATCTGGCACTGCTGTTCAACGGCGAGATCTATAACTATCAGGAGATTCGTGCCCGTCTGATCGAAGCCGGCTATCACTTTGCCACACAGACGGACTCCGAGGTACTGATCTATGGCTATCAGGAATACGGTGCAGACCTGCTGCAACAGCTGCGGGGCATGTTCTCCTTTGTCATCTGGGATAAGCGGGAGAAAAAACTCTTTGGAGCACGGGACTTTTTCGGCATCAAGCCCATGTACTATGCCCAGATGGGAGAAACGTTCCTGTTCGGCTCAGAGATCAAGAGCTTTCTGTGCCATCCGCATTTTAAAAAGGTACTGAACACCGCCGCACTGGAAAACTATCTGACGTTCCAGTACTCGCCCTGTGACGAAACCTTTTTCCAAGGGGTGTATAAGCTGCCGCCGGCACACTATTTCACCTATCAGGACGGCAAATTTACCATGAAGCGGTACTGGGACGTTCACTTCAAGGCAGACCAGAAGCCGGATCTGGACACATGGGTGAACCGCATTTCGGATACGTTCCACGACAGCGTAGAGGCTCACAAGATCGCCGATGTAGAAGTTGGCTCGTTCCTGTCCAGCGGCGTGGATTCCAGCTATGTGGCAGCCATTGCCAATGTGGATAAGACATTCACGGTCGGCTTCGGTACAGAAGAACGCTATAACGAGATCGGCTGGGCAAAGGGCTTCTCCGAGGCGATCGGCAAGAAGAATTATAACAAAGTCATCACACCGGAAGAATACTGGGAAAAGCTGCCCATGATCCAGTATCACATGGACGAACCGCTGGCGGATCCGGCAGCGATCGCCTTGTACTTCGTGTGCAATCTGGCTTCCCAGTCCCTGAAAGTCGTGCTCTCCGGCGAGGGTGCCGACGAGATCTTCGGCGGCTACAACGTCTACAGCGAACCGGGCGGGTCTGCCTATGATAAGCTGCCCCGCGGACTGCGTCGCGGCATCGGACACATCGCAGAGAAAATGCCGGCACACCGCGGCAGAAACTTCCTCGTCCGCAAGGGCAAGGATCTGGAAGAACGCTTTATCGGCAACGCCTATATGTTCACACCGGAGGAACGTAAGGCACTGCTGAAGATCCGCACCAACGCTCCCGATCCCATGGCGATCACCAAGCCGTTCTATGATAAGGTGCAGGATCAGGACGATGTGACAAAGATGCAGTATCTGGATCTGCACATGTGGATGGCAGGGGATATTCTGCTGAAAGCCGACAAGATGAGCATGGCGAATTCGCTGGAACTGCGTGTGCCGTTTTTGGATAAAAAGGTCATGGAACTGGCAGAGCAGATTCCCACACGGTACCGCGTCACCCGCGAAGCCGTTACCGACGAAAAGACGCCGTATATCACCAAGTACGCCATGCGTCTGGCTGCCAAAAAGGACACTCCGCCCCAGACTGCAAAGACCGCAGCCAAGAAGAAGCTGGGCTTTCCGGTACCGATTCGGGTTTGGCTGAAAGAAGACAAATACTACAGCATTGTGCGGGAACGCTTTGAGAGCGACGAGGCAAACCGGTTTTTCCACACCGAAAAGCTGGTGCATCTGCTGGACGATCACCGTGCAGGCAAGGCAGACAACAGCCGGAAAATCTGGACACTGTATATGTTCCTGGTATGGTACCAGATCTATTTTCCGGAGGCATGCGGAGCGTAAAGGAGCGGCAGAACAAAAATGGCAAGTCATGTAACCTACGCCTATATCCGGCAGAATCCCGATATTCGGGAATATATCCGCCGTGCCGATATGTCCCTTGCGGCGATCGGCTATACCGAGCATTCCTTTGCTCATGTGGAAAAGGCGGCACACAATGCGGCAATGATTCTGGAAACCCTGAACTATCCGCCGCGGCAGGTGGAACTGGCGAAAATCGCCGGCTTTCTCCACGACATCGGAAACGTCATCAACCGGAACGACCACGCCCAAAGCGGTGCAGTCATGGCATTTCGTCTGCTGGACCGGCTGGAAATGCCGGTAGACGAGATCTGTTCTATCATCTCGGCGATCGGCAACCACGACGAGGGCACTGCCCAGCCGGTAGATGCCATTTCCGCTGCCCTGATCATTGCAGACAAGACGGACGTTCGCCGCAGCCGCGTGCGGAACACCGACTTTATGACTTTCGATATTCACGACCGCGTGAATTATGCGGTGGAATACTCCAACCTGCATTTCAGCGAGGACAAAAAGTCGCTCGTTCTGGATCTGACCATTGACACGGAGATCTCCTCTGTGCTGGAATATTTCGAAATTTTCATGGAACGCATGTTGCTTTCCAAGCGTGCTGCCCTGTTCTTTGATAAAAAGTTCAAGATGTACATCAACGGCAGCAGTATTTTGTAAAGACAACTCCGCTGGCTTCCAGCGGCATTGCCATAAATTCCCGAAGCCGATGCACGACTTCGGAGAAAACAACGGAGGTACAATATCATGATTTCACCGTATCCGCATCTGATTGATTTGAACGACTATCCTGTTTCGTGGTGGAAACAGGTGGTGGATCTGGGGGAACAGATCAAGAATCACCCCGAAATTTACGCCGGTGCATGCAGCAACAAGATCATGGCGACCTTGTTCTATGAGCCGTCCACCCGTACCCAGATGTCTTTCCAGACCGCAATGCTGCGTCTGGGCGGCAGACTGATCGGGTTCGACAATCCGGCAAACTCCTCGGTATCCAAGGGCGAAACTCTGAAAGATACCACAAAGATCGTCAGCGGCTACGCAGATATTCTGGTGATGCGTCATCCGGTAGCCGGTGCGGCAAAGGCGGCTGCCCTGTCCGCAGACTGTCCGGTCATCAATGCCGGCGACAGCGGACACCTGCACCCCACCCAGACCCTGACCGACCTGCTGACCCTCCAGTGTGAAAAGGGCAGACTGGATCACCTGACCATTGGTCTGTGCGGCGACCTGATCAACGGCAGAACCGTGCATTCTCTGTTGAAAGCAATGTCCTGCTTCGAGGGCAACCACTTCATTCTGATCTCCACACCGGAACTGGGACTGCCGTCCTATGTCAAGGATATTCTGAACGCCAGCAACTGTGACTTTGAGGAGGTTTCTTCTCTGGAAGAAGCCCTTCCGAAGCTGGACGTTCTGTACATGACACGGATCCAGCAGGAGCGTTTTGCCAGCCGCGAGGAATATCTGGCACAGAAGGACACCTATATCCTGACCACCAAGAAGATGCAGGCAGCCAAGAAAGACCTGATCGTGCTGCACCCGCTGCCCCGCGTGGACGAAATCGAAGTGGCTCTGGACGAAGACCCTCGTGCGATGTACTTCAAGCAGGCAAAGTATGGCATGTACGTCCGCATGGCACTGATCATCACCATGCTGAATCTGGACACCCACACCACACTGCTCCGCGGCAAGACGTTCCCCTGTGCAGTCTGCAAGAATCCCAACTGTATTACCCACACTGAAACCTATCTGCCTAAGAGCTTCATTTCCCTCGGAAATTCTCTGTTGGAGTGTGAGTTCTGCAATGAACGGCTGTTGATGGAACACTGATCGGAACAACATTTTTCCTGTCATTTCCAAAAAACACGATTTCCCACCGCGGAAATCGTGTTTTTTTGCACAAAAATATAGATGAAAAAAGATGAATCTATACAAGTTTTTCACGAATCTGGTTAATCTTTTGTAAATCCCCTTGCCAAGAAAATCGGTTTGTGCTATACTAAAGGGGAAGAAAAGGGAACGCCGTCAGGCGGGCTTTATGCAGCGTTTCTCTGAGCTTTGGAAAATCGATGGCGGCAGACTTATGCCAGCAGGCGGAACCGTTTTGCGGCGATGCTGCAAATGCCGAATGCGGGAATGCACAGCAAAAACCACAGTCCCGAAAAGGGCAGGCAGATCTGTCCGTAGAGATTCAGCGGCATGCTGCTGTAGTCCCAGACGTTCCAGCCCATGACCAGATTGTCCGCCACCCCAACGGTGAATTCCAGTGCCGTGATCAGCAGTGCTCCGCAAAGGCATTGCAGCAGCAGCGTTTTCGGCGGTGCCGCCGCGTGGAGCAGATACAGCCCCACCGCAGCCGTACCGCCGGTGAGCGTCATAGTCCAGTGGGTGTACCCGCGGCAGACGATCTCCAGCAGACTGTAGACAAACGCCCCCAGCAGGAAGAACCAGCAGAGTTCGTAGAATCGGATATGCAGCTTCAAAAAATCACTTCCTGTTTCGTGTGTATGCATAAACGTAGTCTGTGCAGAATGGGAGAAAATATGCGGCTGGAGTTCCCGGTCCAAAGCAATCCGTTCAAGTTTTATTTTTTGGAGGTATCAATATGCGAAAAAGTGGTATTTTGATGCACATTTCCAGTTTGCCGTCAGAATTCGGCATCGGAAAGCTGGGCGATTCCGCCTATATGTTTGCCAATTTCCTGCGGGACTGTGGTGTGCAGGTGTGGCAGATCCTGCCGCTGTCGCCGACCAGCTACGGCGATTCCCCGTACCAGTCCTTTTCCGTCCACGCCGGAAATCCTTATTTCATTGATTTCCAGCGGCTGGAAAAGCAGGGCTATCTGGCGCCGCCGGATTACGAGGACATTGTCTGGGGCGAAGACCCGCGTCGGGTAGACTATGCCCGCGTGTATAATTATTGTTTCCACGTGCTGCGGACGGCGTTTTCCCGCTTCCGGAAAGAGGATAAAGCCTATCTGGAATTCTGCGAAGCCCAGAAGTACTGGCTGCCGGACTATGCCCTGTTTATGGCGTTGAAAGATGCCCATGACGGCAAGCCGTGGTATCAGTGGGAAAAGCCGCTGGCAATGCGGGAACCGAAGGCACTGGAAAAGGCAAAGGAAACCTATGCGGAACAGATCAGCTTCTACACTGTGCTGCAATTCTGGTTCTATCAGCAGTGGGGTCAGCTGAAAGCGTACTGCAACCAGAATGGCATTTCCATTGTCGGCGATATTCCCATTTATGTGGCATATGACAGCGTTGATGTGTGGGTGAATCCGGAACTGTTCCTGCTGGACAAGACCAGAACGCCCATTGATGTGGCAGGCTGTCCGCCGGACGTGTTCTCGCCTACCGGTCAGCTGTGGGGCAACCCGCTGTATGACTGGAAGTATCATCAGAAAACCGGTTTTGCATGGTGGATCCAGCGGCTGAAAAGTGCATCCACACTGTACAACACCGTGCGTATCGACCACTTCCGCGGCTTCGAAAGCTTTTATGCGATCCCCTACGGCAAAAAAACTGCCGAGGTGGGCGAGTGGCGTAAGGGTCCGGGCATGGCTCTGTTCCATGCCGTCAAGGAAGCACTGGGCGACCTGTCGATCATTGCGGAAGATCTGGGCTTTGTGACACCGGAAGTGCGGAAGCTGCTGAAGGATTCCGGCTATCCGGGCATGAAAGTACTACAGTTTGCCTTTGACGATGATCCCAAGAGCACCTATCTGCCCCAGAACTACACCACGACCAACTGCGTTGCCTATACGGGCACGCATGATAATATGACGCTCCGCGGCTGGATCCACGGCTCGCCGGCAAAGACCATTGCCTTTGCGAAGCGGTATCTCCACTGCCGGAGTGCCAACGACCTGCCGGCTGCCATTCTGCGGCTGACGTGGAGCAGCACGGCAAATCTCGCCGTGGCACAGATGCAGGACTTTCTGGACGCAGGTCCGGAGGGACGCATGAATACGCCGTCCACGACCGGCGGCAACTGGCAGTATCGGACACTGACCAGCGATTTCAACCCCAGACTGGCAAAGCGGATCTACCAGCTGAATGAACTGTTCAACCGTCTGCCGGAAGAATCCCTGCAAAAGCCGGTGTCCAAAAAGCGGCAGAAAGCAGCGGCAAAAGCAGCAGCCAAGGCGGCTGCCGGAACGAAACCTATGGAGAAAAAGGAGAAGAAGTCATGATGAAGAAAGAAGCATTGAAAGCCGGTATCCTGAACGCCCTCCACGGCGTAGACCCGAAAACCGCCACTCCGCAGCAGCTGCATCAGGCACTGGGCGAAACCGTCATGGAAGCCATTGCACCGGATTGGAAAAAGAGCATGGACGCTCACGAACACAGCCGCCGTGCCTGCTATTTCTCTATGGAATTTCTGGTGGGACGTGCCGTGTACAACAACCTGCTGGTGCTGGACGTGATGCAGGAGGCAGAGGAAGCCTTTGCAGAACTGGGCGTTTCCCTGTCTGATCTGGAAGTGATCGAAGATGCAGCACTGGGCAACGGCGGTCTGGGCAGACTGGCTGCATGCTTTTTGGACAGTGCGGCAACACTGGATCTGCCGCTGGACGGCTATGGCATTCGCTATAAGTACGGTCTGTTCAAGCAGTACTTCGAGGACGGCTGCCAGAAGGAAGTGCCGGACGATTGGATGCGTTACGGTGATGCGTGGTCTGTCCGTCGGGAAGAAGATGCCGTGCTGGTAGAATTTGCAGGACAGACCGTTCGTGCCGTGCCCTATGACATGCCGGTCATTGGCTGCAAGACCAAGCACATCGGCAATCTGCGGCTGTGGCAGGCAGAGCCGGTGCACACCTTTGACTTCGACCTGTTCAACCAGCAGAAGTATCTGGAAGCTGCGGCAGAAACCGTGTATGCAGAGGACATTTCACGGGTGCTGTATCCCAACGATGACACATGGGAGGGTAAGAAGCTGCGTCTGAAACAGCAGTATTTCTTCTGTGCCGCATCTTTGCAGGACATTCTGAAAAAGCATAAGGCTGCCTATGGCACGCTGGACAATCTGGCAGACAAGCTGGCGATCCAGCTGAACGATACCCATCCGGTCATCTCTGTACCGGAACTGGTGCGTCAGCTGATGCTGCCGGAAAACGGCTATACATTCGAGCAGGCGTTCGGTATGGCACGGCAGATCTTCCACTACACCAATCATACCGTCATGCCGGAAGCACTGGAAAAATGGGACTGCAATCTGGTGCAGCAGCTGCTGCCGGCAGTCTATGACATCATTCTGCGAATCGAGGAACAGTTCATGACCGAGATGTACCAGAAGGGTGTGGACAAGGCACAGGCAAACCGCATGAAGCTGGTGCAGGACGGCATGGTGCACATGGCACGGATAGCAGTGTACGCTTCGGCACACACCAACGGCGTTGCGGCAATCCATACCGAAATTCTGAAGGATTCCGTGCTGAAAGACTGGTATCAGGTTTATCCGGAACGGTTCCAGAACAAGACCAACGGCATCACCCAGCGTCGCTGGCTGGCTCTGTGCAATCCGGAACTGTCCGGTCTGCTGACCGAACTGCTGGGTTCTGATGACTGGAAGATTCACCTGGACGACCTGAAGCAGCTGGAACGCTACGCCGACGATACCGCTGTACTGGAGCGTTTTCTGGCAATCAAGCAGACCAAGAAGGAACAGCTTGCCGCATATATTGCAGAAAAAGAGGGCGTACAGATCGACCCGCAGTCGATTTTCGACATTCAGATCAAGCGGCTGCATGAATATAAGCGTCAGCTGCTGAATGCGTTCTCCATTCTGTATCTGTACTTCGGACTGAAAGACGGCAGCATTGCGGACATCACACCGGTGACATTCCTGTTCGGTGCAAAGTCTGCTCCGGGCTATCGCCGTGCCAAGGCAATCATCAAGTTTATCCACGAAGTGGCAAAGCTGGTGGAAGCAGATCCGCTGGTTTCGCAGAAGATCAAGGTGGTATTCGTTTCCAATTATAACGTTTCCTATGCGGAAAAGCTGGTAGCTGCGGCAGATGTTTCCGAGCAGATCTCCACCGCCGGCACAGAGGCTTCCGGTACCGGCAACATGAAGCTGATGCTCAACGGTGCCGTGACACTGGGTACCTATGACGGTGCCAACATCGAGATCGTGGAAGAAGCCGGCGAGGAAAACAACTACATCTTTGGTGCAAAGGTAGAGGAACTGGAACAGATCATGCCGACCTACGACAGCCGGAAGCTGTTCTCCGAGAACGAAAAGATTCGCCGCGTGGTAGAAACCCTGATCGACGGCACCTGCTGCGACGGCGGCAGCGGCGATTTCCGCGAACTGTACTATTCTCTGCTGGACGGTGCCAGCTGGCATGCACCGGATAACTACTATCTGCTGGGAGATCTGGAATCCTATGTGGCTGCAAAGCTTCGTTGCAACAGCGACTATACGGACCGCATGGCATTTGCCAAGAAGCAGTGGCTGAACATCTGCAACGCCGGCAAGTTCAGTTCCGACCGCACCATTGCAGACTATGCAGAAAACATCTGGAACATTCAGGCAGTCACAGTAGACTGATCGATACGGCATTCTGGGAGGTGCTGTAAATGAGCGGCGTAATCTCATTTTTCATTTTCTTCCTGCTGGGCATTCTGGATACCGTTTTTGCGGTGAAGCTGAATCTGTCGCCGTGGAAGTTTCTGCTGGCGGGAAACCCGAGGCTTCCGGACGGCACGCGGCTGTATGATATGGAATGCTTTCAGCGGGCGGCAGGCATGCTCTGTGCCATTTATGCCGGTGCCTTTTATATGACGGCACTGTCTGTTCTGCTGACACAGATTCTGTGCGTGATGCCCAATGCACTGATGGCAGGCATGCTGTATATACACGGGGCAGTGCTGACATTGACAGCATTCGGTCTGCTGGCGTATCTGGACAGTTCTTGTCAGGTGCAGCCGCAGACGGAAAAACTGTCAGAGTAAAACCACATCAAAAAAACGCTATGGTACGCAAAGTGCCATAGCGTTTTTGTTTTAGGGAAACACTGCACAAAGTTTGTGCGGTATTGCCTTAATCCATTTTCTTGCCGCAGGAGCCGCAGAACTGGCTGTCCAGCGGGTTCATGGCACCGCAGTGCGGGCAGAACTTCACGGTAGAAGAATCATCGGTCTTGGGAGCATGGCTTTCGCCGGACGTTTCGGTGTAGCGGAATTCCGGTTCAACCGGTGCATTGTCCGGAGCCTGCGGAGCAGGTGCTTCCGGTGCGGGAGCATCGGGGACAGGTGCACTGACGGCAGCAGCCTTTTTCTTTTTGGACTTGACTGCCGCGTTGGTGCAGATGCCGATCACCGTAAAGAGTACGCCATATGCCGCCGGAATCAGCGTTGCCAGAGCGACTGGTTTCAGCAGTATCGGCAGCCCTGCCTTGGAGAAGATCAGTGCATCTGGTATGTGGAACGCCTCCACCAGCAGCAGGGTGACACCACTTGCCGCCAGTACCAGCAGACCGGGAATTGCCACTGCCAGACCGTAGGCGGTGAACATTCTGCCCTTGTGCCAGTGCTTTTTCACTGCCAGCACCAGCCACAGCACGAAGCATGCCACTGTCAGCACACCAAAGGCGATCATGCCGGACAGATTGCACAGTTGCCGTGTCAGGAATTTGCCGAAGCCGGAACCGATCGTGTGCTGCAACATGCTGTTCCAGCTGTTGAGGTCGTCGCCCATGGTCCAGTTCAGGGATTTTCGGTCAGCTTCCGCAAAGACCACATGGGTTTCCTTTGTCAGCTTGCTGCCCAGTTCCTCCTGCAACAAGTCCGCCACATCGTCCGGCTGTAACTGCGGCAGTTCGGAGTTGTCGCCGGTCATGTATGTACTCAGGTCGTCCAGATAGTCACAGAGGAACTGGCTGCACTCCGGCATGGTCACCAGCTTTTCGGCATATTCCTCTGTCAGATTGGGAGCGTCCCAGAAGTACCAGTCGTACAGGCACTTGCCAATGGGCTGCTCCTTTCCGTGGTCGGAAAGCTGCATCTGGGACAAGTCCATTTTCACTATTGCCGCGGACAGTGTTTTCTGGGGCAGTACGCTGTTTAAGACCGAACTGCACAAAAAGCAGATACCGAAGAGCAGCGTCAGCAGAAACAGCAGGATCGAACCGAAAACGGCTCCTGCCCGTGTGGGCTGCTTCTGTTTCTTTTCCTTTTTGGGAACTGCCTCGGCTTCGGCAGTCGTGTTGGATTTTTCTTTTGCCATGTCCATTCCTCCTGTTCGGCAGCACCGCATAAGCAGTACCATGGAATTGTTTTATTTCTATGAAAAAATTATAGCATACAAAACTGCCTTGAATGTGTATTTTCTGAAAATTTTAGGGCAACACCGCACAAAGCTTGTGCGTAAGGTGCGTTGTCAGATTTTTCGTCAGATTGCCTAGAAATTCCGCAGGCATACTGCCGTATGGCAAGGGATTTCTGGGCAATATGACGGAAAATCTGCACGCAGATTGCGTGCAAAGCCGTCAGGCGGGCTTTGTGCGGTGTTGCCTTAGCATCATGCAAATATCTCCCAGCCGCGAATCCGTTTCCGCATCTCGTCAATGCCCAGCACCCCGCAGGCGAACCCCTTTTTCACCAGTTCTTCCGGCAGGTACTCGTCGTACTTTTCAAAGACAGGTACTTCGTTGGGGTAGACCAGTTCCATCGGATCCAGCGGCTTACGTTCCTGTTCCAGCAGCACGCGGAAAAAAGTCCGCTTGTCTGCCTGCATTTTGAACTGGATAAAATAGGGACGGGAGGGTGCCAGTCCGGTCAGCTTCAGAGCACCGGCACAGCGGCACTTGAGAAACCGTTCCATTGCCAGAAAGGCATACGATCCCAGCCACGGAAACAGGCACCACATGTCACCGCCCAGACAGATCAGCGGCTCCTCTGTGACACCGGAGTTCCGAGCCACATGCCGTGCCAGCTGTAGGCGGGATACGGCATTTTTCATCAGATAGGGATAGGATTTCTGTTCCTGCAATACCAGCCGCATGCGTTCCAGCACCTTCGTGTGAATATCGCCGGGGCATTCGCCGAAGTAGGCGGGAACTTTCCCCTTGACCTGTTCGCAGTACACCGTGTGCCGCTGGTGATCCACTTCTTCCACCACCCAGACGTGACCGGCAATGGCGATCTTTTCCCCAGCCGGCGGGGGCTGTACAATGGTGCCCAGTTCCTGCGAGTTCCAGCGGACAGTGTATTCCTCGTTTTCCTGAAAGACGGCGTAGAACTTGTAAGAACTGGTGAGCCGTTCGCCGGCAATGCCCACGATCAGGCCGCCGGTTTCCGTGCGTTCTATGTGGTCGATTTCCAGCAGGTGCCGCAGCAGCAGCTTGAAGTCCTCCTGTGAAACGCGGTGGAAATAGCTGAGTGTCAGTACGCGGGAAGCCAGAGCCGCCGGTGTCAGCTCACCGCAGGAGGCAAGTGTGCACATGGTCTGGTGATACAGCAGGCTGTAGGGCAGCCGATCCAGTCGGGGCGGCTCTACCCAGCGTTCCTCCAGATAGACCTGTACCAAAGCGATGCCCTGTAACAGCTTCCACGGGATCGTGGTGGGCAGCAGGGCACGTGGCTCCGGCGGCTCCTCCCGCATGACGAACCACATCTCCGGCGGCAGGTCACGCCGTCCGGTACGTCCCATACGCTGCAAAAAAGAGGAAACCGTAAAAGGAGCATCAATCTGGAACGCCCGTTCCAGCCTGCCGATGTCAATGCCCAGTTCCAGCGTGGCAGTGGTGACGGTCGTCAGGAAGGAATCCTCGTCTTTCATTGCCTCCTCTGCTGTTTCCCGATAGGCAGAGGACAGATTCCCGTGATGAATGAGAAAGCGGTCCGGCTCGTGTTTGACCTCGCAGTATTGCCGGAGCGTGGTGGTGACGGCTTCGCACTCCTCGCGGGAGTTGACGAAGATCAGACACTTCTTTCCGCGGGTGTGCTCGAAAATATACCCCATGCCGGGGTCTGCACAGTCCGGAGCCGTGTCGGTTTTCGGGGCAAGCTCCGGCAATGCCTGTGCCGGCGGATTGTCCTCGGCAGCCTGCCGATCCTGCACATAGAAATGTTCCATAGACAGCCGCCAGCGAACGCCCTTGGACTGGATACGGGGAATCACCGTTCCTCTGCCGGTGCCGGCAGCGAGGAATTTTCCGGTAGCTTCCAGATCGCCAATGGTGGCAGAAAGCCCGATGCGGCGGGGATTGACACCAGCCATGCGGCAGAGCCGTTCGATCAGGCAAATGGTCTGCCCGCCGCGGTCGCCACGCATCAGGGAGTGTACCTCGTCAATGACGATAAACCGCAGATCGTGGAACAGCTTGGTAATGGCAGCGTGCTTGTGCAGCAGCATTGCCTCCAGCGACTCCGGCGTAATTTGTAAGATGCCGGAGGGGTGCTTCATCATCTTGGCTTTGTGGGACTGGGAAACGTCACCGTGCCAGTGCCAGACGGGAATGTCTGCTTCGGCACAGAGGTCGTTCAGCCGGAGAAACTGGTCGTTGATGAGGGCTTTTAGCGGGCCAATGTAAATTGCTCCTACCGAAGTGGGCGGGTTCTCGGAAAACAGGGTGAGAATGGGAAAAAATGCCGCCTCGGTCTTGCCGGAGGCAGTGGAGGCGGACAGCAGGACATTTTCGTCTGTGTGGAAAATGGCATCGCCCGCAGCCACCTGAATGGCACGGAGCGATTCCCAGTCGTTCTGGTAGATGAAATCCTGAATAAACGGAGCATAGCGTTCAAAAATAGACATGGAAAAACCTCTTGGGGAAACACGGAATAAAGCTTGTGCGGTATTGCCTTAAATGTCAAACTCTGCGAATTCCGGTGCAACGCTCTGATCGCCCTCCGGCTGTGCCGCAGCGTAGGAGAACTGGTCGGACTGTAAGAGTTCTGCCACATGCATCTGTGGGTTCTGGAAAATGATGTCCAGCAGTTCGATAAAGTCCCGAATCACCTCGCGGGGCGTGATGTGAGAATCTGCTCCGATCCTGCCGAATTCGATCTGCAAAAACAGGATACGATCTTCCTGTGTCAGCGTAGGCGTATACCCGAACAGCTGGGCATGAATTTCCGTCAGCTTTTCTGTCAGCACCAGCAATTCCTCATTGGTCAGGGCGTTCAGGTGGATCACCGGAGCCAGCATATCCCGCATGCCCTCCTGTGCAAAACGTCCCTCTGCCAGGCGGGAACGGAGAGCCTCATAGCTGTACACGCCGCGGCGTGTGTCCTCGATGCACTGAGGTGTACCGCCCATGATGATGCCCAGATACTGTGCCTTGCCCTGCATGGTGTCGTTGTACATGGTGAGGATTTTTTCATAGTTGTACTGGCGGGTAATGCTGTGGGGAACTTTGTAGATGTTTACCAGTTCGTCGATCAGCACCAGCATGCCGCTGTAGCCGGCTTTTTTCAGGAACATGGCGAACAGCTTGATATACTCGTACCAGTCGTCATCGGTGATAATGATGTTCACGCCCAGTTCCGCCCTGGCTTCGGTTTTGGTATTGTATTCCCCGCGGAACCACTTGACCACCTTTGCCTTGCATTCGTCATCGCCCTCCCGGTAGGCGTTGTAGTACAGCGTCAGCAGTCTGGCAAAGTCGAATCCGTGCACCATTTCATGCAGTGCTCCGATGACTTCGTAAATTTTTCGTTCCACGGCTTTCCGGAACTGGAGGTCGTTGGTATCCAGACCGGATTCCGCGGCAGTTTCGCTCTGGACGTTGCTGATCCAGCGATCCAGAATCAGCGTCAGTGCACCGCCGTCAGGACGTGTCTTGGTGGACATGTTCCGAATCAGCTCTTTATAGGTTGCCAGCCCCTGCCCCTTGGTGCCCTGTAACCGCCGTTCGGGGGAGAGGTCGGCATCTACGACAACGAAATTTCTGTCCATGACATAGCTGCGAATGGTCTGGAGCAGAAAGCTTTTGCCGCTGCCGTACTTGCCCACGATAAACCGGAACGATGCTCCGCCGTCTGCGATAATGTCCACATCGTGGAGCAGGGCGTTGATCTCCTGTTCTCTGCCTACGGTGATGTAGGGCAGACCGATTCGCGGCACAACGCCGCCTTTCAGGGAATTGATGATCGCCGAAGCGATTCGCTTGGGTATTTTCATGATAACGATCCTTTCTGAAACGGACTGTATGGGCATATTGACAATGAAACAAGCCTCCCCTGAAAGGGAAGGGCATGGAATTTTGATGTATTAGTTCTAAGGAAGAACCTCTCTCACCCCAGCAACGCCCGCAGCTCCTCCACATAATCCTCGATCAGTTCCGGCTGGTCGCCGTCGAATAAAATGACCGTGTCGCCGAAGTCATCGAACAACGTTTCGTTGATGTGGTCTACCAGCACCGAGAGCATCACGCCGCCTTGCCGGAGCAGGTCTGCATAGGGCTGGTGTTCCAGCAGACAGTGCAGGAACGCCCGTTCAGTTTCGCTGAGCCGTGTATCTGCGGCAGGTGTTTCCGGAGCAGGCTTTGGAGCAGCTTGCAGTTCCGGTTCTTCCTCGGTGTCCACCAGCAGCTTGTCCCGTGTGACCTCTGCTGCCTGCCGGATCCCTGCCAGACGGGATAGGTCGAATTCCACTTTCGGAACGGCGTTCTTTTTCCGTTCGTCCAGAAATGCCGCCAGAGTTTTGTCCAGTATCTGCTGGAGATATTTCGGCAGTTCCGTTTCTTTTATGGGGTGGGGATACTGCACCAGCTGCCGCAGCTTCTGGTCAATGGTCTTGACAAAACAGCCCAGCCGTTTCTTTCCATTTGCCGCATCGAAATAGGCTTCGCATGCCCACTTTCCGCTGCGGCAACGGTAAATATGATACGGCGATAAAACATAGTCGCAGTTTCTCTCCGGATCGGTTTCAAAAAACGTGGCATAGTTGAACATGTGGTAGGGGAGCAGCCCCTTTTTTCCGAACAGGTATTCCAGATAGTCGCTCTTTTTCCGGTTCCGGAAGTAGTCGCACATCTGGCGGAAACAGTAGGGCACTGCCTGTTCGATCAGTTCCGTCTGCTCTCTGTAAAACTTGGAACGTTGGAGCCCGTAGCCGGACAAGTCGGAAATCGCCTGAAACAGTTCTGCATCTGTGTGTGTTTCTGCCTCCTGCACCGTCTGAAAGCTTTTGTCGAACCGTGCTTCCGCGGCGTAGTCCTCGGAGAGTTCCGGCAAAAGAGCCTGATCCAGCCCGTAGTAAATGATGTAGTCATGGAGCCATATCGAGAAATAGGGGAAGCGGCATTCCGGCGAAACTGCGGTATAGTCCTGCCGGAACTGCTGTAACATGCGGAATCCGGTTTCCGGATCTGGTACGCCGATCTGGTGCAGCAGTTCATAGCAGTAGAGTTCCGCGTAGCTGGGAGAAGTGCTTTCCACAATGCCCTGCCGCACTTTGGTACGCCATGTGAAATAGGTGCGAAGCTGTCGGTCGTTCATGTCCCGATAACAGGGATAGCAGGAGGAAAAAGAAGCCTGTTCGGAAAAATCATCGGTGAAATCTTCCAGCAGTTTTGCCTGCTGATAGAACAGCTGTCTGTAACTATAATGGTATTCTGCCGGATTCCGCATCAGTCGCTTGGCTTCCACCAGCGGTCTGGGCAGAAGCCGCTGCATTTGTGATGCCGTCTGTAAGATCGGCTCGTCGTGATACTCCTGCCGGAGCCGGTCTGCAACATGCTTCAGTTTGGGATTGTCTAAAATTTTCTGAATCAGATCTTGTACATCTTCCAGATTTGCCATGCGGTTTCGCCCTTTCTTGATATGGCTGTATTACTTTCAATATACCATATTTTATCGGAAAAGTCAAACGTCACAGCCGCCGCAATGGGAAATCGCTGATGTTTCTCTGAAATTGACATATACTATCGATAATGTGCCGGATACGTTCTCTGCTGATCGCAGGGACGGAAAGCGGATTCCGATAATGATTGTTCCGGAAAACCGGAGAGGGCACAGCGTACCAGAGCATATTCCCATAAAAAGCATAAGCCAAAAAGCGTTTACACAAAAGAATAAAAAGAGTTTTGGAAAAATTATAGAAAAAGAAATCACTTTGTGGTATACTAGAAGCGTTCGGGCTTGTGAAAGGGCAATACCGCACAAAGATTGTGCGACAGATGCGTCGTCAAATTTTTTGTCAGATGAAACAAAAAGCGGAGTGAATACTCGATGTATTCACGAGCATTTTTGTGAAATATGACGAGAAATTTGCAAGCAGATGGCGTGCAAAGTCGCCAGACGCTCTTTGTGCGGTATTGCCAAAGGCTTATTTACAAGCACAAAACTGTCGAAAGACGAGGAGGCTCTATATGAGAAAAGTACAGTTTACGGAAACCGTTTTGCGTGATGCAAACCAATCTCTCATGGCAACCCGTCTGCCTTATGCAGACTATGCAGACATTCTGCCTGCAATGGACAAGGCAGGGTATTATTCCATTGAGTGCTGGGGCGGTGCGACCTTTGACTCTTGTTTGCGGTATCTGAACGAAGACCCGTGGGAACGGCTGCGGAATCTCCGGAAGAACCTGCCCAACAACAAGCTGCAGATGCTGCTGCGTGGACAGAACCTGTTGGGATATAAGCACTATCATGATGACGTTGTGGAAAAGTTCATCGAACTGTCCATCAAGAACGGTATCGATATTATCCGGATCTTCGATGCACTCAATGACTTCCGCAACTGCGAAACCGCGTTGAATGCGACCATGAAGTATGCCACCAAGAACACCATTGCCTCCGGCTGTATCTGCTATACCCAGAGTCCGGTGCACACCGTCGAAAAGTATGTGGAAATGTGCAAGGAACTCAAGCGTATGGGCTTCCAGACCATCTGCCTGAAGGATATGGCTGGCACCATGACTCCGTATGAAGCAGAACACCTCATCAAGGGCATCAAGGACGCAGTGGGCGACATGCCGCTGATCCTCCACACCCACAGCACCACCGGTATGGCATATATGACTTTGACCAAGGCAATCGAGTCCGGCATTGATGTGATCGACACCGCGACTTCCTGCTTCTCCGGCGGTACTTCACAGCCGTCTACAGAAACCATGTTCTATGCCTGCCAGCAGTACGGCATTGAAACCGGTCTGGACGAAAAGATCCTGAACGAAGTCAACGACTACTTCAAGCCGATCAAGCAGAAGTATATCGACAACGGTCAGATCAACCCCAAGAGCCTCGGCACCGATGCACAGGCTCTGGTATACAAGGTACCGGGCGGCATGCTGTCCAACATGATCGCAAACCTCACCGATATGAAGGCAATGGACAAGTTTGATGCTGCACTGGCAGAGATCCCGCAGGTTCGTGCTGATATGGGTTATCCGCCGCTGGTAACACCGCTGTCCCAGATGGTGGGCAATCAGGCAGTGACCAACGTTCTGGTAGGCGAACGCTATCGCCAGATCTCCAAGGAGATCCAGAACTATATCAAGGGCGAATATGGTATCGCTCCGGCTCCGATCAGCGAAGAACTCCAGAAAAAGGTACTGGGCGAGGGCGGCAAGCCGGTTGACTGCCGTATCGAGGACCAGAAGCGTACCGGACAGGAATTCGAAGATGCCAAGAAGGCACTGGGCGATCTGGCACGTTCGGAAGAAGATATTATGAGCTATATCTGCTATCCGGATCAGACCATGAAATTCCTGGAAGCCCGCAAGGCACAGGAGGAAAACGAAGCCGTTTATACCATTGAAGCGATGTAAGGAGGAACAGCTATGCCATTAAATGTGATGAGTGCATCAGATATGGGCATTGGCGAAGCAGGTCTGACCGCGATTTTCGGTTATGTTGTGGTATTCGTCGGACTGCTCCTGTTGATGGTCGTACTGTATATCATGGGTGCTGTGTTCAAGTCGAAGGCAAAGAAAGCGGAAGCACTGAAGGCTGCGGAACAGGCTGCTGCTCCGGCAGAAGCACCGGCAGCTGAGCCGGAAAAACCCCTTGCTCCCGGTTCTGCCGGTCACGTCAAGCGGTTTGACGTTCCGGATAAGGAAGCCGCTATGATCATGGCAATTGTTGCCGATCAGCTGAAAAAGCCCTTGAATGAACTGCACTTCGTTTCCATTAAGGAGGTCAAAGAGGATGAAGTATAAAGTTACACTGAACCAGAAAGTTTATGAAGTAGAAGTAGAAGCAGGAAAGGCTGTGCTGCTGGACGAATATGAGGCTTGTGCACCGGCTCCGGCTGCTGCTCCTGCCGCAGAAGCTGCTCCGGCTGCCGCTGCTGCTCCTGCACCGGCTCCGGCTGCAAAGGTAGACCTGAAGGCTGGCGAACCGGTAAAATCTCCGATGCCCGGCAACATTATCCGTGTCGAGGTCAAGGAGGGCGATCAGATCAAGGCTGGACAGCTGCTGGTCGTTCTGGAAGCCATGAAAATGGAAAACGAGATTCTGGCACCTCACGACGGTACGGTTGCACAGGTCATTGTTTCTAAGGGCTCTACGGTAGAAACCGATTCTCCGCTGATCGTGCTGGCGTAAAGGAGGGGTATTCATGAACATGCTTGAAACCCTTCAGAATCTTCTGAACGATTCCGGTTTCGTCAGCTTCTTTGCTGACGGCGGCTGGAAAAACCTTGTGATGATCGCGGTATCCTGCCTGCTGCTGTATCTGGGCATCAAAAAGCAGTTCGAACCGCTGCTGCTGGTAGGCATCGCATTCGGCTGCCTGCTGGTCAATGTATCCAACTTCTTCGTAGACGGTGCAAGCTCGTCCAACGCCCTGTACCACCCCGAATTGTGGAGTGCGTTTCTGGAAGAAGGCGGGCAGTATTACCACAGCTATGGGCACATCATGGCGAACGGCGGACTGCTGGATATTTTGTATATCGGCGTCAAGTCCGGTCTGTATCCGTCCCTGATCTTCCTGGGCATCGGTGCTATGACTGACTTTGGCCCGCTGCTGTCCAGCCCGAAGAACCTGCTGCTGGGTGCAGCTGCACAGATGGGCGTTTTCCTGGCGTTTTTTGGTGCGGTTTGCCTGCGCTTTGACGGCAATCAGGCAGCATCCATCGGTATCATCGGCGGTGCAGACGGCCCGACAGCGATCTTCCTGACCAGTAAGCTGGCTCCGGAACTTCTGGGACCGATTGCCATCGCTGCATACTCCTATATGGCGTTGATCCCCATGATCCAGCCGCCTCTGATGAAACTGCTGACCACCGAAAAGGAACGGAAAGTCAAGATGGAAATGACTCGTCAGGTTTCCAAGACCGAGAAGATCATTTTCCCGATCGTCGTTGCTCTGGTGGTTATCCTGCTGCTGCCGTCCACCGCTCCGCTGATCGGCTGCCTGATGCTGGGGAACCTGTGGCGGGAATGCGGCGTGACAGAGCGTCTGTCTGATACCGTACAGAATGCGTTGATGAACATCGTTACCGTATTCCTGGGCATCTCCGTTGGTGCAACTACCGTTGCATCTTCGTTCCTCACACTGGACACCCTGAAGATCGTGGTTCTGGGTCTGCTGGCATTCTGCTTCTCTACAGTCGGCGGTCTGCTGGGCGGTAAGGTGATGTATATCGTCAGCGGCGGTAAGGTCAATCCGTTGATCGGTTCTGCCGGTGTATCCGCAGTGCCGATGGCTGCCCGTGTTTCCCAGAAGGTTGGTCAGAAGGCAAACCCGTCCAACTTCCTGCTGATGCACGCCATGGGTCCGAACGTAGCCGGCGTTATCGGCTCTGCAATTGCAGCCGGTTTCCTGCTTGCTGTATTCAAGTAAGTTTCTCATCTCATATCGTATATAACAAACGCCCGATACAGGCACGTTGTGGCTTGTATCGGGCGTTTCTCTATCTCACAGGGAAAAGGGTACTGGTGTTCCGTAAAATCGGTTCTGACAGGCTTTCTGCGGCTTCTGAACGGTCGGTGTGTTGGTGGAAGTCTGACTGCTTACGGGGAACAGCCGTTTTCAGACAAACAAAAATCCCCGCAGACAATGGACTGCGAGGAACAATGCGATTATTTCATTGTTATACATACGAAGATTTGTAGCTACTCCTGAAACAGGAGCACGTCACCCCTGTGGTGACGGCTGATCTCAAGAAGATGTATTGTGAAATCGAAAAAATAAGTTCTAGTAAATCAGTTTATACAGGTTGGGGAAAAGTGCAAGGTATTCGCTCAGCTTGGTACGCTTGCTGGAACCCGGATCATTGATGATAAAGTTTTCTGCGGAGAATGTAGTACCCTTAGAACCAGTATAGCCGGTAATCAGTACATAATGCTGGCTGCCGTCGGACTTCTTGGCACCGATCACGACAGGCTTGTTGCTCAGCAGTTTGTCATAGATCTTCTGCATCACGCCCTGTGAGATCGTACCGCTGACATTATCTACGGTGTAGCCCAACTCTGTGCAGGATGACCAGATCAGGTTGTCACTGCTATAAGTCAGCTTGGATACCATTTTGTCCGGAGTCGTGTTGGTGTTGGTCTGGTAGGAATACTTCATTGCCAGTGCTGTTGTCACACAGCCGACCTTGCCAATCGTGGAATAATTGATGACCTTGTTGCTCCATTTGGAGTCGAACTGCTTGTAATCTACCACATTCAGCTGTACCGGTGCATGTCCGGTTTCGGTGAGAACACCGGTCGTCGGATCAAAATAGCTGGAGGAATCTCCAATGGTGATCCAGCCGGTCTGCATCGCAAAGGTGGACGGATCAAAATAATAGGTTTTGTCGCCGATAACGGTCACACCGGAAGCCGCTGTACCGTCAGCGTTCAGATAAATCTTGGAATTGTCCTTGGTAGTCCAGCCAGTCAGTGCCTTGCCGTTTGTCGGATTGAAGCAATACAGCCTGCCATTTACAGTCTGCCAGTCTGTCAGCAGAATGCCCTTTGCATTGAACCCGTAGATCCCGCCGTCAATGGTCTGGATTCCGGTTGCTGCACCGGAGGTGGTGAGGTACATGGTACCGTTTTCTGTTTCCAGCCAGCCTGTGCGGAGATACGCTTCATCCGGATCGAAGTAATACTGTACGCCGTTGACGGTGATCCAGCCGGTCTGCAAAGCACCGGTCTGTTCGTTGAAGTAGTAATACTTATCGTTGATCTGCTGAATGCCGGTCTGTACAGCACCATTGGCATCGGTATAGTAGGTGATGCCGTCTATGGCACAAACACCAGTCAAAGCGTAGCCTTGTGCATCGAAGCAATGATTCTTGCCGTCGATGCTGACCATTCCCTTGGCGAGTATGCCGTTGGCATCTGCCCACATCTTGCCGGAATCCGTATCGATCCAGCCGGTCTTCAGCTTCTTGTCGTCACCGAAGTAATACTCCTTGCCGTCGATCGTATATCTTCCGGTTACGGCTCCCTTGTCTGCTGTCAGATAGTAGGTACCGTTTTCGGTGACTGCCCAGCCGGTTGCCGTTGAAGCATCTGTGTTGTAGAAGTACAGCGAACCGTCTGCATAAGAAACCCAGCCAGTGACTGCACAGCCGTATTCGTCAAAGGTGTACGGGATACCGTCAATGGTCTGGACACCAGTCAGCTTGCCGGCAGTTTTATCGATATAGTACATCGCATTCTGATAATCCATCCAGCCGAATACCGGCTGTCCGACCTCTGCACTATAATAATACCGCTTGCCGTCTACGGTCTGCCAGCCAGTTCGGAGTGCACCGTCAGAAGCAAATAAATAAGTATAGCCGTCGTTCAGTGTGGTTTCGTCCTGTGCACAGCTGCCGTCGCTGTAGTAATAATAAAGGCTGTCATCGTCAGATACATACCAGCCGCTTTCAGTGATCTGATCTGCTTCACAGCTTCCTGTCAGGACACGGTTGCCGCTGTCTGTCACAATAAAACTGTTCAGATGCAGGATGCTGTCCTGTATATCATACTCTTCTGCTGCTGCGGAAATTGTGCCGATCATCAGAGAAGCGAGCAGTCCGCCGGCTGCAGCAAAGAGAAGTTTGCGCATCGGTTGCGCCATTGGTTTCACGTCCTTTCGTGTCAGGGAACTGCCGTCTGTAAGGCGGTGTTTCCTTTTGGGCGATCGCTGTTTCCATTTTGCAATCGCTGTCGTCTGCGTTCGTATGCAATCGACAAAATTTTCCTGCCGATTGTAATCGATTTGTCATGAATCCACTATTTATTATACCGATGTTTTGGGGTGCTGTCAATCGATTTGCCGTCTTGTTCGAAAAAACTGTCGAATTTTCGGCACACTGTACAAAAAGCTTCTGCTGCACTCGCCCATTCTGCACAATTTTTTCGACGATTTTATTCCTGATATTGGCAATTGCAAAATGAAATGTTGGTAACAAAATGGAATCAGGAGCCTGCCGGCGGCGTTCAGCGGGGGAGAACGACGGTGGGCGGCGTGCTGATCGCACGGTAATATTCCGGTCTTCTGTCGCGGAATACGCCCCAGCTCATACGCATTTCTTCCAGCTCGTCCAAGTCGTATGTCTGCATAGCAATGCCGGCTTCGTCCCGTCCCAGCTGCTGTAAAACTGCACCGGTGCCGTCGGTCAGGAACGAGGTGCCGTAGAACGACAGAGAGGAGGTCTGCTGCTGGTTCTCCTCATCGGGGGTGATGTGCTCTGTGCCGATGCGGTTGGCAGCGATCACCGGCATCAGATTTGCGGCGGCATGTCCCTGCATGCAACGCTGCCAGTGGGGAGCACTGTCCACCTCCAGAATCGGTTCTGAGCCGATTGCCGTGGGGTAGAACAGCAGTTCTGCACCGGCGAGAGCCATGCAGCGGGCAGCCTCCGGAAACCACTGATCCCAGCAGATGCCCACGCCGATTCTGGCATAGCGGGTGTTCCAGACTTTGAAGCCGGTGTCGCCGGGGGTGAAGTAGAATTTTTCCTGATAGAAATGGTCGTCCGGAATGTGTGTCTTCCGGTAGATGCCCAGCACCGAGCCGTCAGCATCAATGATCGCAATGGAATTGTACAGGGCAGTGCCGGCTTTTTCGTAGAAGCTGACGGGGAGAACTACCTGCAATTCCGCAGCGACTTTCCGCAGCTGTGCAATGGCAGGATTTTCCGCCGGCGTGGTTGCCAGTTCATAGGAGGCGTACCGCCGTTCCTGACAGAAGTAAGGGGTTTCGAACAGTTCCGGCAGCAGAATGATCTGTGCCCCGTTTCCGGCTGCCTGCCGTACCATCGCTTCGGCAGTGCGGCGGTTTTCGGCGGCATCGGGAGAGCATGCCATTTGAATGGCTGCAACAGTGACTTTACGCATAAATAGAACTCCTTCCTAAGGGAATCTGCTGTGTGATACAGTGGATATTGCCGCCGCCCAGCAAAATTTCTCTGGCGGCAATGGGAACGATCGTCCGGTTCGGGAACTGGGCAGACAAAATTTCACAGGCGGTCTTGTCCATGGGGTCGCCGAACTGCGGGACCAGAACGCTGTCGTTGGCAATGTAAAAGTTGACATAGGAGGCAGCCAGCCGTTCGCCTGCGGTTCTGGTGGGCTCGCCGTCCCAGAGGTCTAACTCGCTGCATTCCTCCTGTGTGATGCAGACCGGCTCCTGCGGAATGGGCAGCAGTGTCACTTCCAGCTTTCTGCCCTTGGCATCGGTCTGCTGTGCCAGATAGTCGGCACAGGCTTTTGAAAGGGCATACTGCGGGTCGTTCTGGTTGTCCGTCCACGCAAGCACTACTTTTCCGGCGGCAGTGAACGCACAGACGTTGTCCACATGTTCGTTGGTTTCGTCGCCGTAAATGCCGCGGGGCAGCCACAGGACTTTTTGGGCACCCAGCATGGAGCAGAGCTTTTCCTCGATCTCCGCCTTGGTCATGTCCGGATTTCTGCCGGCACTGCAAAGGCAGCTTTCTGTGGTGAGGATCGTTCCCTCGCCGTCGCTGTGAATGCTGCCGCCTTCCAGAATGAAATCACGGCTGTCGTAGCAGTCAGCACGGTACAGGTCGCAGACTTTTCTTGCCGCATGGTTGTCCTTGTCCCACGGAAAATACAGCCCGTCCACCAGACCGCCCCACGCGTTGAAGCCCCAGTCGATGCCGCGGACAGTGCCCTCGGCATTGCGGACGAAAGTGGGGCAGACATCTCTTGCCCAGGAGTCGTCGGTTTCCATTTCCACAAGGCGGACTTCCGGCGGCAGCATTGCCCGTGCGGTTTCGTACTGTTCCGGAGCCACCAGCATGGTGACTTCTTCGGAACGGGCAATGGCTGCGGCAACTGCCGCAAAGGCTTTTCGTGCCGGCCAGCCGCCGCTTCGCCAGGAATCTCCCCGCGTAGGCCAGATCAGCAGACAGCCGGCGTGCCGGTCGAACTCCGCCGGCATGCAGAACCCGTCTGTGTGGGGTGTCGTATGTAAAATGTGCATGATAGGATTCCTTTCTTTTTCAAGCAGCTTTTCCACAGGCTGTTTGATTTTTGTGGAAAGCTGTCCTGTAATGACTGTTTTCATTATAGCATACTTTTTTTGGGAATGCAATCGAATTCTATGGGCGGTTTTTCACGAGATTGTGGAATTGCTGTAGAGGGCGTGGCGTTTCCAAGGAAACGCAGACCTTTTCGGCAGAATTCCGCGTATGCTGTGGAAAATCCGGTGTATAATCTGCCGCAGATGTGGAATCGTAAAGACAACACCGCACGAAGCGATCCTGCGGTGAAAAATGCGGAGGTGAAGATCAGATGACCAGTAAAGAATTGCTGTATGTAGAGGACGCACTGGGACATGAGAAGTATTTTCAGACCAAGTGCATGGAGGCTGCCGCACAGATGCAGGACGAAGACCTGAAACAGTGTGTGACGCAAATGGCGGAGAAGCACCGCCAGCTGTTCCGGAATTTTTACGGACTGCTTTGATTTTCGCAATGGAAAAGGAGGTTACTTCCATGGACGATAAAAATGTAATGGAAAATATCCTGCTGCTGGAAAAGGGCGTTTGCGACCTGTATGTACACGGCGTGATCGAGTCCAGCACCAGCAACGTGCACCAGACGTTCAGTCATGCACTGAGCGATTCCCTCGCCATGCAGGATACCCTGTACGACAAAATGGCGGCAAAGGGCTGGTATCCCACCGACCGTGCCGAGATGACAAAGGTACAGGCGGTCAAGAAGAAGTTCCAGTCGATGCAGGGCTGACGCAGACACAAAAAAGCTGCCGCGTTTTTGCGGCAGCTTTTTTCGGTGTTGTCCTTGACATCTGATACAAGGCATGATACAATACAGGCAACGCTGTACGAAGCCGGCAGGCTTTGCATGGTATTGCCTTAAAATATCGTATGGTGTAAAATAGAGGGTGTAATATGAAACGAAATTTTTTATTCCATGTATGGTTGCTTTCTGGGCTTATTGCAATTAGCATCACTGGTTTTACAGGCTGTTTCTATGAAAACACAAAAGATGCATCGCATATTTCTGAAACGGAATTGGAGCAGCTTGCGGACGATGCAGATGCTGTTGTCAAAGCATATTTTAAAGAAAAGTATGATGTACAAGCTGCTGTTACAGACCGGTCTATTGCCGGGGGCGTTTTTTTAGGACCGGATCCGTCGGCAGAACCCTATTATAATTGCACTGTCAGCATTACAGATGACGAGGATTATACGGTGTGCAATGCCGAAGTGTACGGAAAACGGGCGGACAAGGAAATAGAATTATACGTAAAAAACGAATCCTATTATGGGAAATTCATGAAAGATAAAATGATACATTGGATAGAACCATATATCCTGCAAGCCGGTTTTCAGGATCATATCATAGAGTACAGTTGTACAGAGCTATGCTTTCCGTCAGAATATTCTGCCGATCTCACGGCGGATACATTTGTTTCATTCACTTCAAAAGACAGAAGCTTAGCCGCCTGTTTTCAGTTGATGATTTCAGAATCAGAGTATATGCAGCATGAGGATCTATCCAGAGAATTTGACGGCTTGAAAGATCATTTGGAGCAAATTGACGGCGAAATAACATTGCGTATGTATGTCTATGATGATGAAGATTATAAGCAGATCAAAAATGGCAGTGATGCTCATTTTCATAGTATTCTATCCTCAGAAATTTTTAGGGCAATACCGCATAAAGATTGTGCGACAGATGCGTCGTCAAATTTTTCGTCAGATGAAACAAAAAGCG
>ERZ773228.1222-NODE-1222-length-27654-cov-16.681836_pt1 | contig 27654 bp, 31 predicted proteins | sample MGYA00580524_ERZ773228 | MGnify/ENA primary metagenome ERZ773228 (study PRJEB29015, sample SAMEA2737768) | human gut metagenome | biome: human gut; feature: human-associated habitat; material: faeces | place: China | collected 2012 ... | reverse complement strand
TATAAGCGTGGGTTCATCATATTTGGTGTGGTATCTTTAACTATGGGAAACTCCACATTCCCACTTAGAAATCGTTTTATCACTAATTCCTAATTTCTCAGATAACTGCTTCTGGGTATAACCCTTTCTTTTTCTTTCTTCTGCAATAAATTTTCCAATTATTATCTGATCCATCTGCTTTCCTCCTTTCTGCTTTGATTATCTGGTAATTTCATTTTTAAGTACACCCACGGGACGTAGAAAATGGTGAATTTATGCGGATTCCACGCTCCGTAGATACTGTTTTAAGAAAACTTTAATTTACTTTTGAAAAAAAAATGGAAGCTTCCCCTCCTACCGTATTTCAAGATGTACCTTCGTTCCCACTCCAATCTCCGACTCAATCGTGATTTCATGGGACAGCTTACGCATAATTTTCCGGCAGAGATACAGTCCGATGCCGGTAGAACGCTTGTCGGCATGTCCATTGTATCCGGTATAACCCTTTTCAAAGATTCGTGGCAAATCCTCCGGCGCAATTCCAATCCCGGTATCTTCGATGATAAGTTCTTTTACTTCTTTCTTCTCGCCTGTCACAGCTATTTTCTGGTAAATGGAAATCGTTCCACCGGCAGTATATTTGATTGCATTGGATAAAACCTGTTCTATGACAAACTCCAGCCATTTTTCATCAGTAAGCACCTGTGCATCAATCGGACTTAATTCCAATTTAATCTTCTTTCGCACAAATAACCTTGCATACTTATGAATTGCCTCCCGTACTACTTTATCCAGCGCAACTTCCCCGATTACAAAATCTGTGGTTTTCGCTGATATTCTGGTAAACTGCAATGCCATTTCCACATACTGTTCAATGGAGAAAAGCTCTTCCCACATTTCCTGGCTCCGCTCATCTTCTTCCTCTGCCAGCAGCAGACGCAGTGCTGCAATCGGTGTCTTGATCTGATGCACCCACATGGTAAAATATTCTGCCTGCTCCACCTGCCCGTTTTCCAGCTCATTAATCTGCTGCTGCAGGGTGATATATAACGAGCGAAGCAATTCCTGATAATCCGTTTCCATCTGTCCCCGTGGCAATGACAGCTTATCCATTGTCACTGCAATTTCAGAAGTCTGCTTTTCCAGTTTCTTATGATGCAGATAACGCCTTGTAAAGTCTATCATTACTACCAGTAAATACAGAAAGAAGCACAAAAATGCTGCATATCCCCATTGTGCCAGCGGCACCTGCTCAAATCCGATTACAAAGCACAGGATTCCAAAGCAGGCAAGCACTAACAACAGCCATTTCAGATTTTCCTTCAGATAATTTTTGATAAATTTCATTTCAGCCGGTACCCGATTCCCTTCTTCGTAAGAATAAAATCCTCCAGACCTGCATCCGCAAGTTTCCTTCTAAGGCGGTTTACATTTACGGAAAGTGTATTCTCATCCACAAAACAGTCGCTCTCCCAGAGCTTTGTCATCAGCGTATCCCTTGAGACTACCTTTTCCTTATTTTCCATCAGTGTCCTTAGAATCCGCAGTTCATTTCTGGTAAGTTCCACTTTCTTATCCTGATAGGTAAGGGCTGCTTCCGCCACCTGAAGCATCACTCCGTGATAGGTCAGCATTTCTCCGGTCTCCGTAAAATCATAGGTGCGTCGCAGCATTGCCTGTACTTTTACCGTAAGAACACTTAGGTCAAAAGGCTTTGCAATAAAATCATCCGCTCCCATATTCACTGCCATGACAATATTCATATTGTCCGCAGCCGATGAGAGAAAAATAATCGGCACCTTGGAAATTTTGCGGATTTCACTGCACCAGTAATAGCCATTGTAGAAAGGCAGACCGATGTCCATCAATACCAGTTGCGGTGCAAACTCCGCAAATTCTTTTGTAACTGCTGAAAAATCTTTTGTGCACTGCACTTCATATTCCCAGTTTTCTAAATGTTTTTTAATACTTCTGGCTATAATTACATCATCTTCCACAAGATAAATCCGGTACATCTTCCCCCTGCCTTTCCGTTTTTCCCATACCCTTCACTTTCTCTATGTTTTTCACTCTTTAATCCGGTGTTTCATAATACGGAAAAAGATTTTTATCCTTGTCTTTTTCTTTTTCAAACATGTTGTTGTATTGCAGGATATTATACTGATTCAGAAGGTCTGCATCTTCCCCCTGTGCCTCAGAATAATGAAAGAATTCACCCTGGCTCTTCGAATAAAATGCTCTGGAATTCATTGCCGGTATCTCTTTCTGTAAGTCTGCTAAGAACTGGTTATATGCCGGCAGTTCAATACCCGCCTGCTGCAGTGTCATTGTAGATAAGTAATTCAGGCTGGTCAGTTCCACATCGTTACTTTCACTGTCATAATTCGTCCATACAAAAAATGGTACTGTAAATAATTCCTGCAGTTCATCCAGGGTAAGACCGGATAATCCTTTGCCATTCATGGACTGATAGAAATTATTATTCAGGCTCGGCTGATGGTCTCCGAAAAATACGATTTCGACCTTGTCATCCACATTTTCAAAATAAGTAATCAGATTTTCCAGTGCCTTATCGCTCTCATGAATCAGGCTTAAATACTGATTTACATCACTATAATAATGATTCTTAAGATTTATCGTATTCTGGAAATTATCATAATAATCGGTATAGCCACCGTGATTCTGCATGGTAACACCTAAGATAAATAATTTTTCATCAGAAGTCTTTGCCTCATACTGGTCAATGATTTTATTGTATAATTCCTGGTCCGTAATATATTCCCGCATGATATTGGTCTGGTCAAAATCATCGATAAAGAGACTATCATCAAAGCCCAACAGCGGATAAACCTTGCTTCTGCTCCAGCCGGACGCATAGTAAGGATGCATGGAAATGCAGGAATATCCCCGCTCCTTTAAGGTACTCACCAGGGAATACGGTTTCTTTGACATATACTGCTGATAAGGCACGGAGCCGCTTGGCAGGAATGCCATGGAATTTCCCGTCAGAAATTCCCACTCAGAATCCGGTGTCTTTGCACCAAAGACAGAAGACAGTGCATATCCCTTAATGACATTGGTGTCCATGGAATCGAAAAATGGTGTTACCTCTTCCGTTGTCTCAAATCCATAATGGGAAATCACACTCAAATCCGCAAAGGACTCATTCATAATAACTATAATGGTCGGGTCATCTTCCGAGCCTTTATTCTCCGGTGCCGGATATTCTTTGGAAATCTCTTCCACCACATCTTTTGAGTATCCATCCGGCTCCGCCACAAAGGAATCCCGGATGCTGAGTACAAAATTTAAGATATAGCCGTTGCGGTAAGTTCCTTTCTGTTCCCAGGATTCCATTACCGTATCTTCTGTGGCAATTCCCACATAAATTCCCATCACCAGCGCTGCCGCAAAGGCACTGATCCGAAGCATCCACTTCTTTTTAAATTCAAAATTCAGCTTCCTTATAAAGGCAACATATATCATGCTAAGAAGTATGACATAGACCGCCCGGTCTTCCAATACAAATTTATAATTTGCTGCCACGGAAAGTCCGGTGGATGCCGCTTTCAAATCTCCGAAAGAAAATTCATTTCCACGGAACTGATAGACAAAGTAATTGATTCCTGCAAGGCTTAAGAGGAAAATATGTCCTATCATGCAGGCAATCTTCGGCTTTGCTGTAATCACTAACAGGGCAAGATAAAAGACCATGCAGCAGAGCACATTCCATCGGGTGTGATTCACACTGATTTTCTCCCGCAGCTCTGCATCCAGCAAAAGATACTGCACCATATGCTCTGTCATGATGGCACTTAAGAAAATTTCAAGTGCAGCCCAGATAGGATTGGCTTTCTCCGGCAATGTAATCCTAAGATTTTTGATGCCAAAATAAATCAGCCCTGCGGCAGCTGCCACCAGAACATTTACCCCACCATAGAGACAAAAGCCCAACATCACTGCAAAAGCAATGAGTCCGGCTCTTATATTTGTTTTCTTATAATCCAGTTCGATAAGTCTAGCTGAATATTTTTTATTCTGCTCCGTTTTATCCTGTACGGTCTTATTCTGTTCTATTTCATTTCTTTCTGCTTTATTCTCATTCATTTCTTACAATCCTGCCGTCTTCTTCTGTGACAGAACTTCTGTCCATCCGCTACTATAACGCAGGTCTTTTTTGTTTGCAAGTCTCTTCACAAAATCTTAAAGAAATCTATGCGACTGCAATCGGTCCCATTCCCATTGCCCAGCAGATGATATACAAAATCAGAAGGTGCGCCGGATAGAAAATGTAGAAAAAGTATTTCAAAGAAAGTCCACGTTTTCCATTATAAAACGCAATCGGAATGAATGCCAGCGGTGCAGTAAGCTCCCAGGAAAATCCGATACATCCTGCAAGCAGCTGGTAGGATTTTTTCTTACGGAATACATAGAGTAATACGATGCAGGCAACGCCAATTCCGGCATAGTCGGTATTTAAAAATTCTGCCGCAAGGATTCCTGCTGCAAGAATTCCCGCATCAAAAATAACTTTCTTAAACTTCGCAAACCGTTCCTGATTCTCCACTGCCTGAAATCCCCACATAACCATCAGTCCGATAAACAGTGTAAAAAATACATTCTGATAACCGGATTCCAATATTTTTCCATTGAATAATAAGTCAAATGGAATTTCAGATACCAGGCAGAAGGAAAGCAGACGAAGTGCATATTTCTTCACATCATGTGTATGTTCAAAACCTTCGATTAAAAGAAAACAGAAAATCGGAAATGCCAGTCTTCCGACAAAACGCATCATCTGATATGTAATCACCAGGGTACTGTTGGCATCAATCCATGCATTCAGATCTGCCGCCTCATTCATACCACGGACTACCAGCAATCTGCCAAGAACTCCGGCTCCGATATGGTCAATTAACATCGTTATAATCGCAATGATTTTCAGTGTGCTGCCACTGATTCCTTTTCTTTCTTTCATCTTAATTCCTTCTCTTTCCCTTACTGCTGTGCCTTATCTGCCTTGCGTTTTGCAATCCGTCGGTCAATACGCTTATGCAGTAATACCACCACACCACCGATAACAAATGGAAGTACGAATGTTGCAAAACGGTATAACAGTGCCGCAGAACCGGCTTCTCCGGTTCCTACCAATACTGTAAACAATGCGGTAAATACAAACTCTGAGGAACCGATTCCTGCCGGAGACGGAATGACTGCTGCCAGCATAAAAGCAAGGGAAGTAACTGCCCAGGACTGTAACAGTGTCAATCCATATTCCCGATATAAAATCACGAATGGTATGCCATAGCAGAATGCAAATTTCAACAGATTCTTAGCTACAATGGATGCGATTAGTTTTCCCTTGGTCAGAAGCATGCCTGCTGCATCCTCTAAGATGCCACACTGTTCCCGTAACATGGCTGCCTGGGCATCAAATTTTCCTTTGCGGTTCAGCTTGTCCACCAGGAAAAGTAAAATTCCATGGAACTTCTTTGAACAGCAGAATAAAAGTAATGCAGTTGCTATCACTGCCGTCAACACATATCCTGCAATCAGAAGATTAAAATATTCGGAATAATGTTCCTTCATAAATCCGAAATTTAACAGGAAGAAAATAATGGAAAAGATTGCAATCGTTACTTTATGAATCGCATACTCTACCATATACATTCCGGTTCCCTGAAAAACCGGAATTCCTTTTTCATTGAAATAATATACCGCTGCCACACCGGCACCACTGCCTAAGGTTGCCACACGGTAAAATGAGCAATAAAAGGCGCTCTCTACACCCATCCGGTATGTAAACTGTGGATTATACTGCTTTGCGAAGGAATAATTAATCCATCCTTCTACCACATTATACATAACACCGGCACCGCAGATGGTAATGACCACCCAAGGTGCAGTTGTAGAAAGCTCCTTTAAAATTGGTCCGGCTGAATCCCGGAACGTATAAATGATAATTGCTACGATGGCAATTACAAAAACCAGTTTCAGTATTTGCTTTGTCCGCTTATTAATAAAACCTCACTCCCAGTTCTCTTTTTCCTCTGCTGCCTGTCTATTTTACCACGTATCTCCATGGATTATTCGTCACACACAGGATTATATCAAATATCCATTTTTTGTCAAACTTCTGTATTATATTTCCTGGCAAAAAGTGCTATACTTTAATTATCTATATATAAGCGATTGCAAAAAGAATAATTTCTAACAGATTGAATTTTGATTATCCAAAGGGCTTCTTTTTTCGCTATAAAATACCGCAGTTCTAAAGTGCATGTTTTTCTTTCTGTGATAAAAACCGTCTTTCCAATGTTTGACAAAAGTACTGAACGGTTCGCCGAAATGCGGATGCATGATAAGGGCTGTTAGGGGCACTTGGAATTTCGTCTGGCATCCGGCAACGCTGGCACAGGACGTGCCAGCGAGGCGCATCTGAACATGGATGTGAATTTGCGCCGGTTGCCAGAACGAACGAAATGTAAATCGAAATTCCCAGTGCCCCTTGCAGGCTTTATGTTGCATCCGCATCCGGCGGACAGTGCAGTACTTCCGTCAAAGCAGGCGGAAAGACAGTTTACAATCAAGAAAAACATGCACTAAGAACTGCTGGCATTTCATATCAAAGAAAAAGAATTCCCTTCGGATAATCAAAATTCACCTGCAGACTTATGTCTCCTTTTTGCAATCACTTAAAATATAATTAGTTGAAAGGATTGTTGTTATGCCAGGATTTACCACCCACTATTTATTTGGACTGAATTCTTTTCGTGAATTAGAGGAACCGGATCTTGTTTCCTGCATCCGTAAATTTCCGCATGCATTCTGTATGGGCTTACAGGGACCGGATATTTTCTTTTATTACCTGCCGTCCTACCTCCGCTCTTCCGGAAATATCGGGCAGTTGGCACACCACAAAAATACCGGTGTTTTTCTTACCCAGCTTTTAAAAAGTAAGGACCTGTTCTTGGAAGAGACGGAACAGCAGATTGCCATTTCCTATATCTGCGGCTTTCTTGGACATTATGTCTTAGATACTACCTGTCATCCATATATCTTTGCCAAGTCACACTATGGCACTTATGATAAGGGTTATTTTGGTCATCATGTATATCTGGAAACAGATATTGATGCAGAGCTTCTTACTTATTATAAAAACTGTGCGCCATCTGAATTCAACCAGAGTGCCACCCTGCACATCAGCCGGAAGGAACGGCACATTATTGCTTCTTTATTATTAAAGGCTTACAGCTCCACATATAAAGAGTACCGCTTTACTTACCGCTCCATGCAGGCTGCCTTAGAAGCTGTGCAGCTTAATACCGCATGGATTCGTGACCCGCAGGGCAAGAAAAAAGTCCTTGCCCGTAAAATCGAGGCAAAGACTTTAGGTTATGCATGTATTTCTCCGTTGATTCCAAGTGACTACTTTACTTTTACGGTAGACCCGCTGAATCTTCGTCATTTCCGTTGGCGAAATCCATGGAACAAAGAAGATGTCTCCCATGAGTCCTTCTTTGACCTTCTGGATACTGCGGGAACCCGGTATCAGTCCATCTTAAATAAAACTGCAAGACTGTTTACGCTTCCAATTGGAACGCCGGTTTACCGGGAACAGTTAGATGCACTTTCCTTAGAGCTAGGAAACAACTCTTATGATTCCGGACTTCCATTAGAGAAAAATTCCTGAATCTGACCACAGATAATCTCCATGAGGCGGGTGCGGGCTTCCACACTCGCCCATGCAATATGCGGCGTAATCAGTAATTTCTCACTGTCTTTGATTCTGCGCAGCGGATTTTCCGGACTCATCGGTTCTACCCGGAGGACATCCAGTCCTGCTGCCGCAATCTCACCCTGTTCCAAGGCTTCTGCCAAATCCTCTTCTACCACAATCGGTCCTCTTCCAAGGTTTAAGAAAATAGCCGTTTTCTTCATCTGATGAAAAGCTTCTTTATTCATCAAATCCAACGTGTTTTCATCCAACGGTGCATGAACGGATACAATATCCGATTCCTTTAACAGTTCTTCGAAGCTGACACGCTCATAGCCCGGCTGGCTGTTCCGTCCGGAAGTGGAATAGTAAATGACACGACAGCCAAAGGCTTTTGCAATATCTGCAACTCTTCTTCCGATATTTCCAAGTCCGATAATGCCCCAGGTCATTTTTGCCAGCTCTCCGAAATGTTTATCAAAGTGGGTAAACATTTTATCTCCGATATATTTTTCATCTTTTACATAACGGTCATAATAAGGCAGTTTTTCCAGTAAATAAAACAGCATGGCAAAGGTATGCTGTGCCACCGATTCCGTGGAATATCCCGCTACGTTGCGCCATGTAATACCACGTTTTTCAAGGTATGCCTTATCGAGATTATTCGTTCCGGTTGCCGTCACACACACAAGCTTTAAGTGGCTTGCATTTCCAATGGTCTTTTCGTTAACTTCTACTTTATTTAGTACCAGCACATCTGCATCCACGCTTCGTACTGCCGCTTCCTCTGCTGTCGAGAAATCATATTTTATAACTTCTCCCAATGCATCATATGCGGATAAATCAATATCCTCTCCAATTGATTTTGCATCTAAAAAAACGATTTTCATTCTATCTCTTCCTCCTGCAATGCTGCCGCAATTTCATTCATTTTCTTCTTGTCCAGCCGGTAAAATTTCAACGCAATCAAAGAACTTACCCAGCCGATAATCGGTGTTCCGCAAAATAGGAATATGGTTGTATAACGCAATACCGGTGTCAAGGCATCACCAATCTGCGGAAATGTTTTATTATATCCAATCAGTAACATTACCAGTCCTACAAATGCCGTTCCCAGTGCCGCAAAAATTTTATCTACAAAGGAAAACAGTGCTCCCATCAGTCCCGGTACAAATTTACCGCTGCGGTACTGCTCATAATCGGAGCAGTCTGCAATCATCGGCACCACCATATTATTTGTAATGGACTTACAGCCATTTAATAATACAAAGAATAACATAAACCAGAAGGAAATGGCATTAAAATGTTTGAGATTAAAAGTAACCGTATTGATATTGTCCTGCATCAACACCACAATCAATAGTAACTGGAAGAAAATGCCAAGTCCCGTAAATAATACCAGTGCCTTCTTCTGTCCCATCCGTTGTGCTGCCCGGATGCCAACGGTCACTACCAAAAGCGTCGGCAATGCTGCCACCACACCAATCCATCCGGCGATTCCATAATTTTCCATCATGATGCCATAAAGCATAACGCCTACTGTTGTATGGCTGTATACCGTTGCCGCAAACCGGTTGGTGCAGGCTGCCATAATCAGCATACGGATTGGCTTGTTCTGTTTTAAAATCAAGAAAAAATCCCACACCTTAATCTTCTGTGTCTGCTGATGTTCATAGCGTCCCGGCTGGTCTTTCTTCCAGATTCCGATTACCGCCAAAAGTGTTGCCAGTGCCGACAATACCACAACCCAGAATACATACTCCACATACAGCTCTTCGTTGGTAAATCCACCGTATTTCGGCACCAGATAATTGGCTACAAACAAGGCACTGCCGCCGTATGCCGCCATGATGAAAATGGAATCGAAATAAGTGGACAGCGGGCGTTTCTTCGGATTATTGGTAATAATCGTCTGCCCCGATTTGGCAACCACAGTCTGAAAGGTATATCCGATAATAAAAATTGCATAGATAATAATAAAATACGGAATCCGTACCCACTTTGAAATCAGATGTGTTGTCGCAAACAGGAGAACAGCACTGACTGCCATCAGTATATTTCCAGCCACCATAAAAGGACGGAATTTTCCAAACCGTCCTTTACTCTTATCCAACAGAAAACCAACCACAGGGTCAGTTACACCATCAAAAATATTCATTGCTGTTACCAGTGAAGAAATCAACACAACAGAAAAGCCAGCCATGGAATTGGCATAGTATGAGATATAGCCCATCAAAGCCAGATACAGATTTGCTGCTGTATTATTCATGGAAAAAAATGCAATCTGCCAGATTTTTGCATCATTATAATGAATTGTCTTTTCCTGCTCTATCTGTTCACTCATCATTCCTGCTTCTTACTTCTTCAAATAATTCTTTAATGCTACCATCTGTTCTTTTCCCTCAAGATAACCTTCTTCGTATAATTCTTCTAACCGCTTCGGGTCACTTTCGGTTCTGCCTACCCCATGGGTCGTATCCGGTGCAATTACAAAAACGCGTCCTTCTTTTTCCAACCGGAATAATTTTTGCATGGACTCATTATATTTTGCCGGACGCTCCTTCAAATCCTTTACGATATTTGGATAACGCCGATATAATGCAGAAGAAATCTTCGTTCCTCCATCCGTATGCTTCTCATAGCCACGCTCTCTTGTCAGTACGACAATTACCTTATCGCAGCCCTGCTCTAATGCCCTCTCAAATGGAACGGAATCTGCCACGCCGCCATCCAGATAATAGCGTCTGCCTACCTGCACCGGCTTGAAAAATACCGGAAGTGCACAGCTTGCTTCGATAACTGACATGCTGGAGCTGTCTCTTGGCACTTCAAGATACTCTGCTTTACCGGAATGAATGTTGGTCACTGCTGCTTCCACCTGTCCCGGAAATGCTGCAAATGCATCATAATCAAAGGGCAGTAATTTATTTGGCACTTCATCAAAGACGTAATCCAGATTATAAAAGGTCTTGCGGTTCTTATCAAATAAGAACTTAAATCCCTGATAATTACCATCTGACATATATTTTCTTGCAAGCTCTAAGTTTCTGCCGTGCTGCTTTGACAAATAGGATAAGCCAAAGGCTATTCCTGCCGATACGCCGATAAAATAATCAGGCATTATATTTTCTTCAAGAAATGCGTCTGCCACTCCACAGGAAAAAATTGTCCTGCTGGCTCCGCCTTCAAATACCATTCCAAGTTTCATATGCAATCGCCTGCCTTATCTTTTCTTACTCTACTGTGGTTTTACAATCAGTTTGACACCACTTATTGCCACAACTTCTGCAGTAGTATCTGCTTCTATGGTAACTGCATCGTCATTGCTTCTTGCCGTCCATTCCTGTCCGTTTAATACAGCTGTTCCTGTCTCTTCGATATTGTCAATCTTCATTGTTACACGTACGGTCTTTCCGATGGCATCCTCGTAATTCGTCCGGGTCTTATGCGGGTTTAAATATTTTACTGCCCATGGTCTTGTAAAGAATAACAATACAAAAGATACCACAAGGAATAAAATTACCTGCAGCCAGACTGGACCTCCTACTGCTGCCACAATCAGGGCTGCCATGCTTCCGCCTGCAAACCAGATGGTTGTCAGTCCTACCGTAATAATCTCTATAATCAGTAATATTACAAAAAGTGCTAACCAGAAAATAATCATCTCCTGCTCCTCCCTTTTCTTCGTTTGCATCTATTATAGCAAAAAGTCATATATATAGGAAGTAGAACCTTCTCTTTTCCTTATGTCTTTTCCTAAGCTTTACAGATTCTTCTCAAGATTATAGCGTACATGTTTCAAAAGAGAATATAGTTCATCTGCTTCTTCTTTTGTCATTCCATCCACCAGGAGCTTCTCCATTTCAGAAAAGAAGTTCATCATTTTCAAATGCTGCTGTTCCCCCTTTTTCGTCAGAAGAATCTGCTTTAATCGTGCATCTTCTTTTAGTTCTTTTCTGGTAATCAGTTCCTTTTTCTCCATGGACTGCAGCATTTTGCTTGCCGTTGCCCTGGAAATTAAGAATTCCTGCTCAATGTCCTTCTGGCAGATGACCTTATCTTTATTACAATATAAAAAGCCCAGTGTCCGCCCCTGCATCGGTGCCACACCATCTCTCTGATCCGCACCATACCGGTCACAGTATGCTCCTATCATATTATGTATGACCCGGATGTCATTTCCAAGTTTTCTCTCTTCGCACATTTCATAATCCTTCTTTTCTTTCCCAAAAAATTCATTGACATATAAAAAATATTGTTATATAACAATATCTGTTAGTATGCTAACATTTATGTTATAGCATACAATTTAGAAAAAAGGAAGTGAAATTTATGTTAAAGACTTTAGCTGCCCAAATTAAAGAATTTAAACGTGATTCCATCTTAACTCCTATCTTTATAATTCTTGAGGTTCTGATGGAAACTTTAATTCCTTTTCTGATGGCTTCCATCATTGATAATGGTGTCAACAAGGGTGACATCCATCACATCTATGTAGTCGGTGCCTTTATGGTCGTTGCTGCATGCTTCTCCCTGTTTGCCGGAATTATGGGTGGAAAATATGGTGCCCGGGCATCCACTGGATTTGCCCGTAACTTAAGGAAATCCATGTTTGAAAATATTCAGACCTTTTCCTTTGCTAACATTGATAAATACAGCACTGCAGGTCTTGTTACCCGTATGACTACTGACGTCACCAACCTGCAGAATGCTTACCAGATGATCCTCCGCATGTGTACGAGAGCACCGGCCAGTCTGATTTGTGCCATGGCAATGTCCTTCTTTATCAGTCCGAAGCTTGCCAGCGTTTATCTGATTGCCGTTATCCTCTTAGGTGGTGTGCTTGCTATCATCATCCGGTTTGCTACCAGATATTTTAATGAAGCTTTTCCAAAATATGATGACTTAAATGCAAGAGTCCAGGAAAATGTTTCCGCTATCCGTGTAGTAAAAGCTTATGTCCGCGAAGACCATGAAGCTTCTACTTTTAAGAAAGCCAGCGGAAATATTTACAAGCTCCTGGTAAAGGCTGAAAATGTTGTTGTTTTCAACGCTCCTGCCATGCAGTTTACGGTATATACCTGTATTCTTTTAATCAGCTGGCTTGGTGCAAAGATGATTGTAAACAGCAGCCTCACTACCGGTGAGCTGATGAGTCTCTTAACCTACTGTATGAATATTCTGATGAGCCTGATGATGCTCTCCATGGTATTTGTCATGATTACCATGAGTGTTGCCAGTGCCCGCCGGGTTTCTGAAGTATTAAACGAAAAGAGTAACTTAAATAACCCAAAGCATCCGGTTATGGAAGTAAAAGACGGAAGTATTACCTTCGACCATGTTACCTTCAGCTATAAAGAAGATGCGGCTGAGCCGGTTCTTTCCAATATCAATCTGTCTATTCATTCCGGTGAAACCATCGGTATCTTAGGCGGAACCGGAAGTTCCAAGTCCAGTCTGGTGAACTTAATCAGCCGTCTGTATGATGTAAATGAAGGCTCTGTCTCCGTTGGCGGCATTGATGTAAAAAAGTATGACCTTGATACCCTGCGTAACCAGGTTGCCGTTGTACTGCAGAAAAACGTACTTTTCTCCGGTACAATTCTTGATAACCTGCGCTGGGGCGATAAAAATGCTACGGAAGAAGAATGTATCCGTGCCTGCAAATTAGCATGTGCCGATGATTTTATCAACACTTTTCCGGATAAATACAATACATACATCGAACAGGGGGGAACCAACGTATCCGGTGGTCAGAAGCAGCGTCTTTGTATTGCCCGTGCCCTCTTAAAGAAACCGAAGATTCTGATTCTGGATGACAGCACCAGTGCCGTAGATACCGCAACTGATGCCAAAATCCGCAAAGCCTTTGCCGAAGAGATTCCGGGTACAACCAAGCTGATTATTGCCCAGCGAATCTCCAGTGTCCAGAGTGCTGACCGCATTATTGTCTTAGATGAAGGTAAGATTAACGGCTTTGGAACCCACGAAGAATTATTAGCAAATAATGCCATCTACCGTGATGTCTATGAATCCCAGACCGGCGGCGGTGGTGACTTTGATGAGAATGGAGGTGCTCAGTAATGGCTGAAAAAAGGAAAGTAAAGAATCCGGGCAAATTATTCTGCCGTCTGATGGCTTACATTTTCCGGAAATACGGAATTGCCTGCTTCCTGGTACTTGTCTTTATTGTATTAAGTGTTCTTGCCAACACCCAGGGAACCATGTTTATGAAAACCCTGATTGACAGCTATATTATCCCGATTCTGAATTCACCGGATAAGGACTTTGCACCGCTGGCTGCTGCCATCCTTCGTGTTGCATGCTTTTACGGTGTGGGAGTTTTAAGTACCTTTGCTTATTCTAAGATTATGATTTATGTTACGCAGGGTACTTTAAATGATTTGCGAATCGATTTGTTTACCCATATGGAAACACTGCCAATTAAATACTTTGACACGCATGCCCACGGCGATATCATGTCTGTATACACCAATGACATTGATACCCTTCGTCAGATGATCAGCCAGAGTATTCCACAGTTAATCAACAGTGTCATTACCATTGTCAGTGTACTGATTTACATGATTATCCTGAATATCCCACTGACTGTTCTTACTCTTGTAATGGTTGGTGTCATGCTCCTTGTCACGAAAAATCTTGCCGGAAAAAGTGGTAAATACTTTATCGCTCAGCAGCGTGACCTTGGTGCAACCAATGGTTTTATCGAAGAAATGATGGATGGTCAGAAGGTAATTAAAGTCTTCTGCCACGAAGAAGAAAGTATCGAAGCTTTTAACAAATTAAATGACCAGCTTTTCCGCAGTGCTGACAATGCCAACAAATTTGCCAATATCTTAATGCCGGCAAATGCCCAGATTGGTAACATCAGTTATGTACTCTGTGCCATGGTTGGTGGTGTCCTCGCCTTAAATGGCATCGGTGGATTTACACTGGGCGGACTGGCAAGTTTCTTAACCTTTAACAAGAGCTTTAATATGCCAATCAACCAGGTCAGCCAGCAGTTAAACAGTATTGTTATGGCTATGGCAGGTTCCGAGCGAATCTTCACCCTTTTGGATGAAACACCTGAAACAGATGAAGGTTATGTTACTCTTGTCAATGTAGAAAAAGACGGAGAAAAGCTTGTAGAGACCTCCAATACCCGAAGCGGACGCTGGGCCTGGAAACACCAGCATCAGGCAGACGGCTCCATTGACTATGTAGAGTTAAAGGGAGATGTGGTCTTCGATGATGTAGACTTTGGATATAATGATGATAAGATTGTCTTACACAATGTGAAATTATTTGCTACTCCCGGTCAGAAAATTGCTTTTGTCGGTTCTACCGGTGCTGGTAAGACCACCATTACGAACCTGATTAACCGTTTCTATGATATCCAGGATGGTAAAATCCGTTATGACGGTATCAATATCAACAAGATTAAGAAAGCTGACTTAAGACACTCTCTTGGTATCGTATTACAGGATACCCACCTCTTTACCGCCAGCGTAATGGAAAATATCCGCTACGGTAAACTGGATGCTACCGACGATGAAGTTATCGCTGCTGCAAAGCTTGCCAATGCTGATTCCTTTATCCGCCATCTTCCGGATGGTTACAATACCATGCTGACCGGTGATGGTGCCAACTTAAGCCAGGGACAGCGTCAGTTACTTGCCATCGCCCGTGCAGCTGTTGCCAATCCTCCGGTACTGATTCTTGACGAAGCAACCAGCTCCATCGATACCAGAACCGAGCGTATCGTTCAGGATGGTATGGATAAACTGATGGCAGGCAGAACAACCTTTGTCATTGCCCACCGTCTCTCCACTGTTAAGAACAGTGACTGTATCATGGTATTAGAGCAGGGCCGCATTATTGAACGGGGCAGCCACGACGAACTAATTGCCCAGAAGGGTAAATATTATCAGTTGTATACCGGACTGCACGGATAAACTTTCTACATGCAGGTTCTGTCATAGACCGTGCTTTATAGCTTCTTAGTAACGTAAAAGACACGAAGTATGTTTCAACCAACCATTGTTTGTCTGAACATACCTCGTGTCTTCTTTCATATTCTATGCAATGTCTGCTATGCAAATGGTTTTGCCACAAATTTTCCTTTACAATATCTGGCAAGAATATTCCGGTCATTGCCATCATAGATATACTGCTTATTTTCGAATGAATTTATCATCCTGCGTGGTTTCATCGTCCGATACGTAACGTTCTACTCTCATGTGAAGGTCGTATTTATCCCTCAATGCCGCAATGGTCTGCATCATCGGAGAAGCATGGTGCACATCCAGTGCCTGCTGGCTCTCCCAGCTGTCTATCAGAAGTACTGTTTCCTTATCCTGCAGCGGCTGAAAATATTCATATCTTAAATTGCCCTCTTCCCGGCGGATTGCATCTGCTGTTCCGCTGTTTTCCATCTCCTGAGCAAATTTTAATGCATTTCCATTTTCACCAGTATAATAAAGATTTACTGTTATGCTCATATGCGTCTCCCTCCTGATAATATCCCCATTTTATAAATGTAATATTACAGTTACATTATTTCCAGTCATAAAATTGCAGTTACAAAGTCTCTAAGAAATGAATCATCAGCTTCTTTAATCCCTGCTGCTCTGTTGCAAGTATTACATTCATCAGATTTGCTTCTAACATTCGTTTCATTTTCTTCTTTAATTTCATATGCGTCACTCCTTTTTTAACGGAGCCCGGAATTTATTTTCCGGGCTCCAACATGCTATAAATGCAAGGGACATATGGCGATGTCTTCCTTACAGTCCAAGGATAACATGTTTTCTGTTCTCTGCAACAAGTGTGACGGATTTTGAATGATCGTTTCAAAAGAATCGGCTCTTATGAATAAAATCTTGAAATTTTGTTTCATTTTATTGCTATGATTTTTCTGTATCACACAGGTTCTTTGCACCAATCTCATAATATTGCTTGCTCAGTTTTATATTTTCATCATAACCGGCAGAAAATTCCATTGCAAACATAACATCCAGAAGGTATTTTGTTGCTGCGGAAAATGCCACTGTCCACAGTCCTTCCATCCGGATACTTCCACACTCTGTCAGTGTTCTTGGTGTCAGCAGAACCTCATCCACATATGCTTTCATCCTGCTTTTGCCCTGTGATGTAATCAGAATGGTTTTTGCTTTTGCCCGATGTAAATCCCTTACCAGTTCCACCAGCTTCTTATTATTTCCGGTATGACTAATCATGATGGACAGATGATTTTCATTATTCTGCAATGCCATCATCCTTTGTATATTATCTTCCGCATAAGTATTTGCCACCTTATCGCAATGGAAGAACTGACTGCAGCCGTAGCGTGCCAGATGTATATTCATATCAAAGGCATAGAAATCAATGTACTTGGCCTCATGCACCATTTTTCCCACCCGCGCCAGCTGATCAATCGTAAGAAGACGCTTTGTCTTTTCAACGGCAAGGGTGTCAATGTCCGCAATCTTATTCATAATGGTCATGGCATTTTCCTGCTGCTGTATTACAAAATGCTCTGTGGTCGTCTCCTGTCCACCCTCCGTACTCTGCAATTCACTTAGGAAACGCAGCCGGAATTCTCCATAATCCTGACAGCCGATTTTCCGGCAAAAGCGGCTTACAGCAGCAGTACTGCTATAAGAAACTTCCCCCAACTGCTTTGCTGTCATGGAAATAACAGCCTCCGGATGTTCCATCAGATAATCACGAATATTTCTTTCCCGTTCCGTCAAGTCCTTCCGCTCCTGCATCTGTCGGATAATTTCCATTTGCCATTCTCCTTTTTATGCATTGAATTCATCTAAAATTGCATACAATTCTTCAGCACTAGCTGCCAGATGTGTTGCTCCATGCTCCTTTAAAAATGGAACATCCCGGAATCCCCAGGTCACACTGATACATGGCATACCGGAATTTGCTGCTGTTGCAATGTCCACATCAGAATCGCCTACATAGACCGCTTCTTCCCTGCTGCTTCCAAGCTCCTTTAACGCCTGCATAACAGTGTCAGGCGCGGGTTTCTTACGAATGCCATCTTTTTCTCCAATGGCAACTTCAATCTTTCCTTTAAAATAAATCTGCTGTAATTCCTTTACTGCAAAATCCGCTTTATTTGAAACAATTGCAAGGCGATAGCCCTGTCCCTTTAAGGAAGTAATTATTTCTTCCACGCCCGGATAAAAACAGGTGGTATCATTACAATGCTCACCATAATATTCTTTAAAAGCTGCAAATACATGCTCAAATTCCGGATTTTCCTCTCCGCCCTCTAACGCACGCTCAATCAGCTTGCGGATGCCATTTCCGACAAATTTCCGGACATCCTCCATACTGTGCTGTGGCTGTCCATATTTTTCCAATGCATAATTGGTTGCATCAGTCAAATCCTTTAATGTGTTTAATAAGGTTCCATCCAAGTCAAAGATAACAGTGTTATATTTTTTCATCCTTCTTCTGCCTTTCTGTCACTTCCCCCGCCCCATAATTAGCAGACAGCAAATGTGAATCATGCGCTGACATTGCTCATGAGAAGCTGTCCTCTTGTAGCCATATAATTTCTGCCGCATTTTCTTTCTCAGACTCCGTGCACACGCAGATGTGGTAATCCGGTATCTCATCATGCTCTGCGAAGCTTACCGGCTGCTGGATGCCTTCCCGGTAAAGTACTATGCCATCTTTCTTCGGATAAGATGCGATGCCATTCTCCCTCCGGTGAACTGCAATGCTCTTTAAGGGAAAGGTAATTCCTTCGCCACTCCATTTTACATAGCTTTCCTTGGCTGTCCAGAGGCGTACAAATGCCATTTCTTTATCCGGATGGCTTTGTATCCATGCCTGCTCGTCCTTTGTGAAGCACTTGTCCAAAAGCGTCTGCTTTAATGCTCTCCGGTGTTCGATGTCAATTCCAACCGGTGCATCAGAAAATACCGCCACTGCATAGTTTCCTGTGTGAGACAGATTAAAATGCAGTCCCTCACAGCCTGCCACCTGCGGCTTGCCATGGGTTCCCATTATAAGCTGACAGGCATCTAAATCTATGCCATTTTCCCGTAACCCATAGGAAAGCAGGATGCCTGCAGCAATACTCCGCAGTCTGTCCTCTTCTTTTTTTATTTTATTTACCTTCTCCCAACGTGTGGGAAGCAATTTTATTTGTTCTTTATATTCCGGATGCTCTTTTAACAGCCGGATATCCATTCCATATATGCTCCACATATCCACATCATAGCACAAATACAAAAAGTTCTCCACATTCTGTTATAAAAAAGAATGTGCCTTGGAACATTCTCGCGTCTGCGGCGGTCGCTTGCGACATCTACCTTATACGCCGCAGTGCGCATCCTCTCGGAGCATTTTTTACTTTACAGGAAAGCAATTTCCTGTAAAGTAAAAAATCCCCGGGCAAAATACTTCTCTTCCCATAAGAAGCATTTTGCCCGGGGTTCCACTTTTAAACTATGTAATTAGTCCTGATTGATAGTCTCATTTAAGATTCCAGTAATCTCTTTCATGGACTTTTCAAACTCTTCATCATTGTTGTTATTGAAAATCAGTAAATCATCTTTTACATTCGGATCATGCAGATCTTCCGGAATCTCAAAGTTACAGGATGCAATATATTCATCCCAGTGCTCTAACTTCCAATCATCACGGTCAGATGCTCTGGTAATCATTCTCTCATGAACGATTTCCGGATCTGTCTGTACCCAGATTGTTACTAATGTAGCATCTTTCTTTGCCAACTGGGCTTTCAGACCCTTGATATATTCCATATCACGGATTTCTCTTGTAAATGGTGCATTGATAAGAACCAGATCTTCATACTCCAATGCCTCCAGTGCCAGATTTACGACACATTCATATTCATAATCACGAATGTTCTTCTCAAAGAAATCACTGCTTCTATTATATGGCTGTCCAGCCACTACAAAAATCTGTTTGGATAATGTAATTAAAGTATCCTTATCCAGATATACAATATGGTTTAATCTCTTTGCCAGTTCTTTTGAAATATATGTTTTCCCGCAAGCTGGCGGTGATGTTACGATAATCAGTTTCTTGCTCATTTCTACTTCTTCCTCCGTATTTCCTGTTCATTTTTCCCACTATTATAAAACAGGTTTTCCGATAGAACAAGGGGTTTTTTTTACTTTTTTTCCTATTTTTTCATAAATATGCAATATTTTTTAAGATAATAACAGCCGTTTATCTTAGAATTTCTCCGTTACTTTCGATTACTTTTTTGTACCAGTAAAAGGATTTCTTTTTGGTTCTCTTCAAGGTGCCTTTCCTTCATATCGATCCAGTATAATTTCAAGGCTTTCATCTTTTTCCTCTTATCCCTGTACTTTTATATGGTTCTTGTCTGTCGCTGATAGCAGAACGGGTCTACCGGACTCTTTCCCTTAAAGGATGACTCGCCATTTAATTTCTTTACCAGCATTTCAACGTTAAATTCATTGGCTGTATATGCATTGATAAAGGTCTCTATCATCGGCACATCCTGCATATGATACGGATTTGCAATGGAGATAAACATGGTCGGAATCTCATGGACAAACCATGGTGCATCATAGCCGATTGGTGGCCTCCCACTGCCGGTTTTCCGCTGGCACTGATGGCATCTCCTAATACGATGGTCAGTACCTTCTTATATTTATCCTTAGAAAGTGGCAGAAGATTCTGCTCATCCTTTACCAGTGTAATTGCTTTATCGGATACCTGATATGCCATGTCAATATGCTTCTTACAACGCAAAATATCAAGGGCAGACTCATCCGGAATCAGAGTATGCGATTTCTGTTTCTCATGCAGCTTCAAAGATGCTTTTGTTGCCAAAATATAAGTAACCGCCTCATTCAGACGTTCTTCTGAAATTATGCCACTCTTAACTGCCTCTAAAACAGTCTCGTAATCCTCTTTCAGATTCTTCGTAAATAAAAGCATGTCACAGCCTGCATTGATGGATTTCGGAAGCAGCTCTTTACGTCTTCCGGCACAGCCAAAGCCTACCATATTGGTGGCATCTGTAGTAATCATTCCGTTGAAACCAAGCTTTCCTCTTAACAATCCCTGTAGCAGTTCTTTCGATAATGATGCTATATGCAAAAAAATGCCCTCTTTCCACACAAATTTGATTTGCACATTTATTTTATCCGGTGTATATTTTTACTGAACTGACAAAAGAAAGAAGGTCGAAAAAATGGAACACATTGCAAGAAATGATGCTTTTGCATTACTGAAAAAATATAACAAAGACCCTTTTCATATTCAGCATGCGCTTACGGTTGAAGCGGTTATGAAATGGTATGCCAATGAATTAGGCTATGGCGAGGATGCTGAATACTGGGGTATCGTGGGACTGCTTCACGATATCGACTTCGAATTATATCCTGCCGAGCATTGTCTTAAGGCTCCGGAATTGTTAAAGGATGGCGGCGTTTCGGATGACATTATTCATGCGGTCTGCTCCCACGGCTACGGCATTACCGTAGAATGTGGCACAACCATTGATGTGGAACCGCTTCACGAAATGGAAAAGGTCTTATTTGCTGCAGACGAATTAACCGGTCTTATCTGGGCTGCTGCACTGATGCGTCCATCCAAGAGCACGAAAGATATGGAATTAAAATCCTTAAAGAAGAAATATAAAAGCAAAGGCTTTGCTGCCGGATGTTCCCGCGAAGTCATCGAGCGCGGTGCCGCTCAGCTTGGCTGGGATTTAGAGAAACTGCTTACCATGACTTTACAGGCAATGGCGGCAACCGAAGATGAAATCAAGGCAGAAATAGAAGCGGAATAATTTTTCTGTCTTGCTCCTGCCCTCTTCCTATGTTAAAATGTGAAAAAGCATATATTATACAATCTATATGGCACTTTCTATAGTTCAAATCCGGTTCTGCATAGAACCCAGCATTTCTGTATCTATCTATGCTTTTGATTCACTATTTAACTAAAAAGCAGGAGCGATACAGTATGGAAATAACTGCCATTATTCGATAGCAGGTAATCTTTTGCCGCTGGATATGATATTTATTTTCTATTGCTGCTTATCCTCCTGCCACACACAAGGAGGACTTGCCTATGACAGGAAAAGCACATGAAGCAAATGAAACAACGAAACGCACACCGGTGGCGAACCGCAAATTTAAGGACACTGTTTTCCGGATGCTGTTTTCGGATAAGGAAGCACTATTATCCCTTTACAATGCCATTAATAACAGTCATTACACGGATTCCGGTGCCCTCGAAATTGTAACCCTGGAAAATGCCATTTACATGGGAATGAAGAACGATCTGGCTTTTATTCTGGACATGAATCTCTATCTATACGAGCATCAGTCCACAATGAATCCAAATATTCCGCTTCGGGATTTATTCTACATCGCAGCGGAATACCAGAAGCTTGTGGATAAGAAATCCCTGTATTCTTCTGCACTACAAAAAATTCCAAATCCCCATTTTATTGTATTTTATAATGGAAGCACACCGATAGATGATTGCTATACCAGCCGTTTGTCAGATGCTTTTTATCATGCAACCGACAATCCATCGTTGGAACTTATTGTTACTACATTCAATGTAAACGCAGGACACAACACCAAGTTAATGTCCCATTGCCAGATACTAAAGGAATATTCCCTTTATGTTGCAAAGGTTCGTTTCCTTGCAGAACAGATGCCTTTGGATGATGCCATACAAAAGGCTGTCACCGAATGCATTCAGGAAAATATTCTGGCAGATTTTCTTAGGAAGAATCAGGCGGAGGTAATTGCTATGAGTATTTTTGAATATGATAAAGTTGAAGAAGAGAAAAAACTGAGAAAAGCTGAATTTGACGCCGGTGTTGAACAGGGTATTGAACAGGGTATTAACCTTGGTCAGAAACAAGCTTCTACCGATACCGCCCTTCGTCTTTTGAAAACAGGAAAATTTGATACGAAAGAAATAGCTGAACTTTGTAATCTTCCTTTGGAGGATGTTACTGCACTCACGAAATAACTTTGTTTCAATTTTTCACTAACATCCTATTGCCAGATATTCCATTTATGTTGCAAAGGTTCGTTCTCTTGCAGAACAGATGCCTTTGGATGATGCCGTACAAAAGGCTGTCACTGAATGCATTCTTGAAAATATTCTGGCAGATTTTCTTAGGAAGAATCAGGCGGAGGTAATTGCTATGAGTATTTTTGAATATGATAAAGTTGAAGAAGAGAAAAAACTGAGAAAAGCTGAATTTGACGCCGGTGTTGAGCAGGGTATTAACCTTAGTCAGAAACAGGCTTCTACCGATACCGCCCTTCGTCTATTAAAAACAGGAAAGTTTGATGCGAAGGAAATAGCAGAACTTTGTAATCTTCCTTTAGAGGACGTTACTGCACTCATGAAATAACTTTTATATTACATAAATATTTGATACCTATAGAACCTGCCACGACGGTTTCTTAGGAATATTTGCAACTGAAAACCGCCAGGTAACTATATATCTGTTATCTGGCGGTATTTGCATCTAAATCAGCAATATTAGTTTTTACTCTATTATCTCTGCATCATCTACCCACACATATTCTTTCTTGCCATTATACCTGACCTCATAATATGAGTGCCCTTCATCCTCATTTTCATAAATAGAATAAACATCAAATTCTGTTCCTCTATCAACCCACATTATCTCATTTGCTTCCTTATTGCTTGGTAAATCTCCAATATTTACGCCATCCCCATAAGAAATCCGAATCCGAAACAGCACCGGCTCCTCGGTCTCTGTTTCTTCCTCTGTCTCTGTTGCCACTTCTGTTTCTGCTACTGTTGCTTTTTTTTCCGTTGGCATCGTGTATTCTGTTTCAGTTGCGGCTATAGCTGCAGTTTCCGTTTCGGCATCCGCCGCGCTCTTTTCTCCACATCCGCCTAAAGCAAAACTTACTGCCAAGACCAAGCCTGTTATGATGACTGATTTTATACATTTTCTCTTTGGATATTCCATTCTAAATTCCTCCCTTATTCTTTTGTGAGATACTATAAATATATTTCACTTTTGTTTTAATATTTATAGTATATGTTTTCTATTGTATTGTGTCAATAGTCTGTGGAATCCGTCTCTTATTGCTTATAGTATAGATTAAAAAGGATGGATGATTACTATGAGCGAAATTGCAAAATCAGTTGGACAAAGAATTCGAAATTACAGACTTTCTCTTCATTTAAGCCAGGAAAAACTTGCAGAATTATCAGGTTGTCATCCTACCTACATTGGTCAGTTGGAACGTGGCGAGAAAAATGCCACTTTAGAAAGTATCGAAAAGATTGCAGGAGCTCTAAATGTTCCTATTTCAAAATTAGTGGAACAGGTTGGAAAATCCTCTGATGCCGCTACTGATATTCCAGTAGAATGCTATCATTTTCTCTGTAAGAAAACCCACAAAGAGCAGGAAGCACTATACCAGTTGCTGCTTAATGCGGATGCCTATAAATCCTTATAATACCGGCAGATTTACAGACGCCGGCAAACCTACAAACATCCAGCAACACTACTGGCACTCGGCAAACCTATATAGAACCTGCCACCGGCAACTCAAGAAGCCCGCAGACCACCTGTTTTCAAACAGATAATCTGCGGGTTTCCTGCTATAATCTTATTTCTAGTTCTAATTCTATTTCCGGTTCTATCTATATTATATCTTCATTTATAACACTATCACAGCATATCTCGACTTTTCTGTTGCTTACTGGTACTTGCTGGTTGCCTTCAGCCGGGTCAGGGCACGGGATAAGGATGCCCTGGAATGATAATATTCCTGGATGCTCTGCTTCTGCCGCATCTGCTCCTCGGCACGTTCTTTTGCTTCCCTGGCTCTGGCAACATCAATTTCTTCCGGACGCTCTGCCGTTTCTACCAGAAGCGTCACACGGTTGTTGACGATTTCCACAAAGCCCATACCAACTACTGCATATTCCCAGTTTGCAGTACCTTCCGGCTGAAAACGCATTTCACCTTCATCTATGGCAATAACCATATCCTCATGATGTGCCAGAATCTCTTTCTGTCCATCATATTCCGGAACAATCAGTGAACGGCATCTGCCGGCATAGAATACCCGGTTCGCTGCAATTATTTTTAAATAAAATGTATTTCCTGCCATATTTGCACCTCTTTATTCGAAAGATGTCACCAGGCGTATTCCTGCACAACATATGCTATGCATTCTGGTGTTCCATCTCTTCTGCTTTACGGATAACGTCTTCTACTGTTCCTACGTTGAAGAATGCATTTTCCGGATACTGATCCATATCACCATCGATGATTGCCTTGAATCCTCGAATGGTTTCAGACAACGGAACGTAAACACCCTTTACGCCGGTAAAGTTCTCTGCTACATGGAACGGCTGTGATAAGAACTTCTGAATCTTTCTTGCACGATATACCAGTAACTTATCCTCATCTGCCAGCTCTTCCATACCAAGAATTGCGATGATATCCTGTAACTCTTTGTATTTCTGCAGAATCTCCTGTACTTTCCGGGCTACCTGATAATGTTCTTCTCCAACGATATCTGCCTCTAAGATACGGGATGTAGATTCCAGCGGGTCTACTGCCGGATAAATACCCTGCTCTACAATCTTTCTGGAAAGTACGGTGGTCGCATCCAGATGTGCGAAAGTAGTAGCCGGTGCCGGGTCAGTTAAATCGTCTGCCGGTACATAGACTGCCTGAACGGATGTAACAGAACCGTTCTTTGTAGATGCAATACGCTCCTGCAATTCACCCATTTCAGTTGCCAGTGTCGGCTGATATCCTACTGCGGAAGGCATACGTCCTAACAATGCAGATACCTCAGAACCTGCCTGTGTAAAACGGAAAATATTGTCAATGAAAAGAAGCACATTCTGGTGTTTCTCATCACGGAAATATTCTGCCATGGTAAGTCCGGTCTCAGCCACACGCATACGTGCTCCAGGCGGCTCGTTCATCTGACCGAACACTAAGGCCGTCTTCTCTAATACACCGGATTCCTTCATTTCTGTCCAGAGGTCATTACCCTCACGGGAACGCTCTCCAACACCGGTGAAAATAGAATATCCACCATGCTCTGTTGCGATGTTACTGATTAACTCCTGGATCAATACAGTTTTACCTACTCCGGCTCCACCAAACAATCCAATCTTACCACCTTTTGCATATGGAGCTAAAAGGTCGATAACTTTAATTCCGGTCTCTAAGATTTCCTCTGCCGGGTTCTGGTCTTCAAATGCCGGCGGTTCACGATGGATGACCCATTCCGGCGCATCCTTCAATGGTTCGCCACCATCGATTGCTTCTCCTAATACGTTGAACAGTCTTCCCAATGTCTGCTCTCCGACAGGAGTTTTAATTCCGCTTCCTGTAGCGGTTACTTCCATATCACGGCAAAGTCCTTCGCTGGAAGCTAACATAATACAACGTACCGTATGATTTCCGATATGCTGTGCCACTTCCATGATGCACTTCTTATCGCCATTTTTCACTTCAAGGGCGTCTTTGATTGCCGGCAATTCTTCGTCTTCAAATGAGACATCCACTACCGGACCTAACACCTGTATAATTTTTCCTGTCTTCATGAAAAAGCCTCCTTATCACTGCCTCTTTTTCCGTTTCTGAGCTTTCGCTCCTGCAATGACCTCGGTTATTTCCTGGGTAATTGCTGCCTGTCTTGCACGATTATATAAAATATCCAGCTCATGGAGCATATCTTTGGCACTTTTGGTTGCTGCCTCCATTGCCATCATTCTTGCGTTCTGCTCGCAGGAATAAGACTCAACTAACGCTCCATAGATGAAACCAACTACATAATCCGGTACAATTCGATCCATCACTGCCTCCGGAGATGGTTTCAATGCCAGTTCCTCCATCGGAATATCTGCAGGCAGTTTCACATTAAAGCTTGCTTTCTTCAGTGGAAGCAGCTGTCTGATCTGTGTCTCCTCCTGAATCGCATTGACCATGCTGGTATAGATGATATAGACTTCGTCTAACTCTTCTTTCCGGTACAGTTCCAGAAGTTCCTCTGCAATATTTCTTGCACGGTTCAATGTCGGATTCTGTACGGTATAGTGGAACTGCTTATCAATCTCAATTCCACGCTGTTCAAAATAGTGACGGCCTAACTCACCTAATACAAACAGTTTGTTATTTTTATGTGCTTTCAAATGCTCCTCTGCAAGCTTTAATACATTATGGTTATAGGAACCTGCCAGACCCTTATCTGCCGTAATAACAATATAACCTACCATCCGTTCTTCCGGCTTTTTCTCTTCGTTGGTCTTAAAATAAATGTCCTCAATATCCGGAAGATGTCTTAAGATTCTGCTCATTTCCGACTGCAGGGTAAAGAAATAAGGTTCTGTGTCAGAAAGCATTTTCTTTGATTTCTTCAGTTTCGAAGAAGAAATCATATACATTGCATTGGTAATCTTCAATGTATCATTGATACTCTTCATCCGATCCTGAATTTCCTTTGCATTTGCCATAACAACACCTGCTCATTCCTATTGATTTCTACTGTCTTCGAATTCTTTTGCAGCCGCAACAATCTTATCGGTCAGTTCATCGGAAAGCACTCTGGTTTCTTCGATTTCCCTGCCGATTTCCGGATGCTTCAAATCCATATATTCAAGAATCTCATTCTGATACTGTTTTACATTCTTTGTTTCTACTTTATCAAATACACCATGGTTTGCCATACACAGTGTCTCTACCTGCTCATGCAGGGAAAGCGGATGGCAGAGTGGCTGTTTTAAAAGCTCCATCAATGCTTTTCCATGCTGTAACTGTGCCTTAGTCATATCATCAAGGTCCGATGCAAACTGGGTAAATACTTCCATCTCACGATACTGTGCCAGGTCGATACGGATACTTCCGGATGCCTTCTTCATTGCCTTGGTCTGTGCAGCACCAC